>ENA-OQCS01000025-OQCS01000025.1-human-gut-metagenome-genome-assembly--contig:-NODE-25-length-56353-cov-6.358215_pt1 | contig 56353 bp, 69 predicted proteins | sample MGYA00242757_ERZ504575 | MGnify/ENA primary metagenome ERZ504575 (study PRJEB26092, sample SAMD00036297) | human gut metagenome | host: Homo sapiens | study: EMG produced TPA metagenomics assembly of... | reverse complement strand
CCTCGTTTAAATGTTCAAGAATATATTGTGCCACTTTTTTTCAGCTGGGAATAGGGAGTCAAAGTTACTTTATATTGTCTATAACGGAAGATTGTATAATATGCATAAAATTCCTCTTTTCATGTAATATAATTAGCAATATAAAAACGGTTACATTAGCAAGCCATATTATTTGCTAATTTTTATATAGTATATCATACTATATATGATTGATTTTGGCTTAATGTGGAAATTACTTTGTGGAAATCATCATGAATGTGGAAAAATAAATGTGGAAACACGAATCGGATGAATAAAAGCTCGATTTATATACAGCGCTTACATTTTTTATTATGATGTACCTGTCAAAAGACATAGGGATCAAAAGAAAGGAGGGTACGTCATGAAATTAAAAATGGTAGGTCTTGGTAAAATGGGCTTAAATCTTGCATTGAATATGAAAGAACACGGTGTAGATGTTGAAGGATTTGATGTTAATGAAGAAGCTCGTAAAAAGGCTGAATCAGAAAACATTAAGACGTACGCATCTTTGGAGGATGTTGCTTCTAAAGATGAAAAAAATGTGATTTGGGTAATGTTACCTGCTGGAAAAATTACAAATTCTGTATTGCTTCATTGGTAGAGTTGTGTAAAGCAAATGATATTGTAATTGATGGAGGGAACTCAGATCATAGAGATAGCTTGAAAACAGCGCATTTGATGGAAGAGAAAGGTATTTACTTCTTTGACATTGGAACAAGCGGTGGAGTTTATGGAGCAAGACATGGAGCAAGCTTTATGTGTGGAGGAGATCCAGATGTATTTAAAAATGAGCTTCAAAAAATGTTGGAAAGTATTGCTACTACAAACGGATGCTTGTACACAGGAAAAACTGGAAGCGGTCACTATTTGAAAATGATTCACAATGCAATGCTATATGGATATATGCAAACATTAGGTGAAGGATTTGAATTGTTGGAAAAGAGTGAATTTGATTACGATTTACAAAATGTCGCAGATTCTTTGAGCAAATCAAGTGTAATTCGTGGATGGTTACTTGAACTTGCTGCGGATGCATTCAAGAAAGATCCAGATTTATCAAAAATTAAAGGTGTTGTTGGAGCAAGTAAAACAACAGGTTGGACAATTGAATCCGCTTGTGAATTAGGTGTGCCAATTCCAGTAATCTCAACATCATTAATGATGCGTTTACGTTCAAAACAAGATGATTCATTCTCGGCTAAAGTGATTGCCTCTTTACGTGATGAAGTAGGAGGTCACAAAGCTCAGTCAAAGTAAAGGAGTGCCTATGTGGTTTTATAAGATTGAAAAAGAAGGAAAAGATATACATGTTACATGGAATACAACAATGACATATTTAAAAAATACTTTTGGATTTGTTGGTATTGTAGCTTGTCTGTTTAATGTAGTATGGTTAGCAACCATTTGTTTAGGAACCTTAGCTATAGCTTTAGCATATTATGTATATCGTTATGGTGATTTGGTTAAAATTCTACATGGCTTAGAACGTAAAGATATATTGAAATATACTGGTAGTCAGTACTCGTTCAAAAATCCATTAATTGTAACTATCCCTCGGGTGAATAGTTTATGAATAGACAAGAAGAATTAATACGAATTCTTTTGAAATCAGAAAAGCCACGTACTACGACGGAATTAGCTGAAATGTTGGATGTAAGTAGTCGAACAATTCGGTCTGATTTAGAAAAAATTGAAACGGAATTACTGGTTCATCATTTGTGTCTTGAAAAGAAGCCTCATGTAGGTGTTTGGATTCAAGGAGCAAAAGAGGATAAGGTTGCATTATTTTTAAATGAGGCTCAACAAAATAGTACAGTAAATACATATTCAAAAGAATATAGAATAGGTTGTATATTAGTACAAATTTTACTTGGAAATAGCAAAATTTATCCTGATAAATTCGCAGATGAATTATATGTAAGTCGTTCTACTATCGAAAAAGACTTATCTGTAGTTGCTCGATGGTTAAAGAAGCATCAGTGGAATTATCTAAAAATGCAAACAATGGATTGTATGTTAAAGGTAGCGAAGAAAATATTCGAAATGCAGTTGGAAGTCTAGCTAATGATTTAAATACTTGGAATTTATCTATTGAATCATTCTTGGAAACATATTTAAATGTAGATTTTAAAAAAAATTGAAGATATTGTATCTGAATGGAATGAAAAATATGGAATGAATTTAAATGAGATGAACATAAATAACTTGGCATTTCATGCTTCAATCATGGTAATTCGTATTCTTAAAAACAAAGAATTAGAAATGTTGGATTGTGATGAATTGCAAGAAGAATCTCATTCTTATAAAAAAGAATTTGAACAATTAATCTATGAACTATCAGAGTATATTCATTGTGATATTCCAAAAGCTGAATCAAACTACTTGTTAATGCATTTATTTGGAATGTACTTAAATGAACCAGCTTTTATTAAAAATGATTTCTTAAGTGATTTAAGAACATTGGCGGAAAATATAAGTGATGATTTTATTTGTAATCTGGATAAAATAGTTGCTTTAAATTTAAAACAAAATAAAATGTTCAAACAATCATTAGTTTTACATTTGTTGCCAACAGTGTACCGATTAAAATATGGATTTAATTTATACAATCCATTATTAGGAGAAATAAAAACAAATTATGCAGGATCTTTCTTGCTGGCTAAAATTATTAATTCTTCATTTGAAAAATTTTTAAATGTGACAGTTAGTGAAGAAGAAATAGCATATGTTGCTTTACATATTTCTTTGGCTGTAAATCAACCGATGGAAAAACAACAAGTTGCGATAGTTTGTACAATGGGTGTTGGAGTTTCTAGATTCTTATCTGTTAAATTACAGGAGAATTTTCCAAATGTAACATTTATTCATTGTTCGTCAGAAGATTCGCAAGCAATTGAAAATTGTAATTACATTTTATCAACTGTAAAATTAAGCGTTTCTAAACCTTATTTACAAATTAATCCTTTATTAAATGAGACGGATATACAAAGAATAAGGACTTTCATTTATGGAAACCCAACAGTTAATAAAAATAACTTCTCACTTCAAACGGTGATGATTGAACATGGCTATACAGATCGATTAACAGTTTTGCAGGAAATGACAAAGCGCTTGCAACTATGTGGAGCTGTTACTCCTTATTTCTTAGAGAGTGTATTAAAAAGAGAGACAATGGGATCTACAGAAGTCGGTAATGGAATCATCTTAACACATGGATTCCATGAAGCAGTGAAAAGAACACAAATTGCTTTTTACAAATTAGATAATCCGATTTTTTGGAATACACAAAAAGTAAACTTTGTAGTTTTGCTTGCTGTGGCAAAAGTAGATGCAAAAAACGTAATGCAAATGAGTTGGTTGTATAAAACGTTAAATAGCGAATCAATAATTGAACAAGTACATAAATGTAGTTGTGAAAAAGAATTGTATGAATTGTTAATCAATGCAAGTAAAAATAATGAATAAAATGAAAGGTTAATTGTATGAATTTGATAGAAATTTTAGATGTCAATTTAATTGATTTAGAATTGGAAGCATCTAGTAAAGATGAGGTTATTCATCAATTATGTTCATTGCTTTATGAAAATGGAAGAGTAAAGGACTTAGAAAAATTCAAAGAAGCAGTATATGAAAGAGAACAAATTGGTGAAACAGGAATGGGAAATCAAATAGCTATTCCTCATGGTTTAACAGATCAGGTAAACAAAGCAAGTGTCGCGATTGCTAAAGTTAAAAATCCTGTGGAATGGGAAAGCTAGATGATCAGCCAGTTCGATTGATTTTCTTATTAGCTGCTCCAACAAATGAATTGGAAAAAACACATTTACAAATGCTAGCACAACTTGCAAGTGTATTAGCATATAAAGAGCATGTGGATGCTTTGATGGAATGTGAAACGAAAGAACAATTCTTTGAATTGTTTGAATCATATTTTGATGAATTTACAAAAAGAAAAGAGGAAAATAAATAATGAAAATCGTAGGAATTACTTCATGTACTTGTGGTATTGCACACACATATATGGCAAGAGAAAAATTGCTTGAAACAGGTAAAAAGCTAGGATGGAGCGTAAAAATTGAAACTCAAGGAAGTGGTGGAATTGAGTTTGCATTAACTGATCAAGATATTCAAGAAGCAGATTGCGTTTTATTAGCTACTGATGTTGCAGTTTCTGGAACAGAACGTTTTAAGGGAAAACCAGTTGTTAAGGTTCCTGTTTCAACAGCAATTAAATCACCGGAACATTTATTAAAGAAAATTGAAGAAAAATTAAGCGCAAAAAAGTAAAAAAAACGATCTTCATTGAAGATAAAAGAAACTTTGGCGAGCACCTTTTAATTGTTCTTCACATAAAATCGTTCTTTGGTTAATTTAACCAAGTTCATTATATATGAATAGAGCATGTCCTTCAATGAAAATATAAGTGAATAATAAATAATATAGGAGAGTAAAAAATGTTTAAAGATGTTTTTAAAAATTTTAAAAGCCATTGTATGACAGGTATCTCGTATATGATTCCAGTCATTGTAATTGGTGGATTCTGTACGGCAATCGCACGTTTATGTGGAAATGTTGATGTACAAGGCACATTAGGTTATGCATTTATTTCAGCAGGTAATGCAGCATTTGGATTAATGATGTCAGTATTATGTGCAGGTATTGCTTATTCAATTTGTGGTAAACCAGGTATTGCACCAGGTGTGGTTGCAGGTTATTTATCAACACAAGTAAAAGCTTCATTCTTAGGTGCTTTAATTTGTGGATTCTTGATTGGTATGATGATTCTTTGGATGCAAGAAAAAATTCCCAGATTCAAAAGCTTTGAAATCTATGTATCCAATCGTTATTTATCCAGTATTATCAGGAATCGTTGCTACATTATTGATTATGTTTGTCTTTGGACCACCTTTAGCAGCTTTAACTCAAATTATTGTTGATTTCTTTATGGGAATGAATACTGGATCTAAATTTATTCTAGGATTCTTGATGGGTTGTATGACTGGATTTGACATGGGAGGTCCTGTTAATAAGATTTGTTTCTCAGTAGTAAGTGCATTTGCTGCTAGTGGTGTTTGGGGACCTGCTGCTGGTAAAAATGCGGCTGCCATGCTCCACCTTTAGGAATGGCTATCTCTGCTTTGATTTTAACTCCAAAGAAATATACTGCAGAAGAAAGAGAAGATGCAAAAGTTGCTATCGCAATGTCATTATGTCAGGTAACAGAAGGTGCTTTACCATTCGCATTTAATGATCCTAAACGAGTTATTCCAGCAGTTACAATTGGATCTGGAGTTGCTCATGGATTGGTTTTAGCTTGGGGAGTAACATGTCCGGTATTACATGGAGGTGTATTCTCAATTCCATTAACTAGTAATCCATTGTTATGGGTTGCAGCTTACTTAATTGGTGCTTTGGTTACAGCAGTTATCGTATCTGTTTTAAAACCAGCTAGACCAGTAGAAGCTGAATCTGAAGACGAAGAATTGAAAGTTGATTTCGATATTGAAATTGGATAAATCAAACCAATTCGCAGTAAAATAATAAAAAAATGAAAGCTGCGTTTATGCAGCTTTTCTTATACCCAAAAATAGACAAAAAGAGGAGAAAATCATGAAAATTGTTAAGAAAAAACTAGATGACATGTACCGTTGCTATTGTGCAAGTAACATATATTTTGATGGTCAAAACCATATTTTATTGGCAAGTGAAGATCCAAATGTCGCATGTAATATGTACTATGGAAAAGATTATGAGACAAAAGAAAACGTATGGACACATCCAGGTGGATGTATGTCAATCGTTCCAATTCCAGGAAAAGAAAAAGAATTTCTTTGTGTTCAAGAATTCTATTTAAAAGTTACGCCATCTTTGGCAAAAATCGTATGGGGAAAATATGACAATGGAACATGGCAATTCAAAGATGTAGTATCCGTACCTTATGTTCACCGTTTTGGAATCTTTAACCAGAATGGTATCAATTATTTGATTTTAGCTACAGTAGCTACTTCTAAAAAAGAAAAGAACGACTGGAGTGTTCCAGGAAGAATTTATGTAGCTGAATTACCAGAAGATCCAAGTACAGGAGTTGAATTAGAAGTATTATGTGATGGATTATATCGTAACCATGGTTTCTGGCAAACAAAAGAAAATGGGAAAGATGTTGGATACTTTGGAAGTGATCAAGGAATCTTACGTGTAAGTGCACCAGAAAAACGTGGTGGACAATGGAAAGTAGAACCAATTCTAATCTGGACATATTGGTGAGATTGCCACAATCGATATTGATGGAGATGGACAGGATGAAATCATGACGATTGAAGAATTCCATGGAAATACAATTCAAATCTATAAGAAAGATGGAAGTGAATATAAGAAGTATGGCAATACGATAATGAAATTGATTTTGCGCATGCCTTAGTTGGTGCTAAACTTGCGGGACAAAATGCATTTGTATGTGGTGTCAGAAGAAAAGACTGCGAATTATTTGTCGTTACATATGAAGATGGAGAATATAAAGTCACTATGGTCGATAAAGGTGTAGGACCAGCCAACCTATGTGTTGTACATGAAGATAATAGAGACATCATTGTTGGCGCAAACCATACTGCAGCTGAAGCAGCAATCTACTTTGTAACAGAAGATTAAAAAGCTGTCATATAGACAGCTTTTATTATAAAAGGGAGAAATAATATGTTAGAAGAATTGAAGCAACGTGTATTAGATGCAAATTTATTATTGCCAAAATATGGCTTAATCACATTCACATGGGGAAATGTATCTGAAATTGATCGTGAAAAAGGAATCGTAGCGATTAAACCAAGTGGTGTAGAATATGATGTCATGACGCGTGATGATATTGTCCTTGTGGATCTAGATGGAAATATTGTGGAAGGAAATCTACGTCCAAGCTCTGATTTAGATACGCATTTGGAATTCTATCGTAATTTTCCAAATATTGGAGGTGTTGTTCATACACATTCCACTTGGGCAACAAGTTTTGCGCAGGCAGGAAAAGATATCATTCCATTAGGAACAACACAGGCTGACTATTTCCATGGAGCAGTTCCATGTACCCGTTTGATGACGGAAGAAGAAATTCATGGAGATTATGAATTGGAAACAGGAAAAGTAATTGTAGAGGAATTTAAAACACGCAACATTGATCCAGATAGAGTTCCAGGTGTATTGGTACATTCACATGGACCTTTCACTTGGGGAACGGATGGATTCAATGCGGTTCATAACGCGGTTGTTTTAGAAGAATGTGCAAAGATGAATGCGATCGCATCTTTATTAAGCAACAATGAAATTGATTCTATGCAGCAGGTTCTATTAGATAAACACTTTAATCGTAAACACGGACCGGGAGCTTATTATGGACAAGCTAAATAGAGAATATAGACTTGGTCTGTATGAAAAGAGTATGCCAAGTACACTTACTTGGATAGAGAAATTAACAATTGCCAAAAAGAGTGGATTTGACTATTTGGAAATCAGTATTGATGAAAGTGATGCAAAGCTTGCAAGATTGGATCAGCCAACAGATGAAATCAAGGAAGCCATTCAAAAAACGGGTGTTCCTATTTCTTCAATGTGTTTAAGTGGACATCGCAAATATCCACTTGGATCACATGATAAAGAAATTCAAAAGAAATCATTGGAAATCATGAAGAAAGCGATTGATTTTGCGGCAGATTTAGGAGTTCGCATTATTCAGTTAGCTGGATATGATGTCTATTATGAAGATGGGGATCTATACACAAATCATGATTTTGAAACAAATCTAAAGAAATGTGTGGAAATGGCTGCCGAAAAAGGAATCGTGTTAGGTTTTGAAACAATGGAAACACCATTTATGGATACAGTAGAAAAGGCAATGCGCTATGTAAATCTAGTAAGCAGCCCATACCTAGGTGTATATCCAGATATTGGAAATTTAAAGAATGCATCCTTATTGTATGGTGTAGATGTAGACGAAGATTTGATGTGTGGAAAAGGACATATCTTTGCGAGTCATTTAAAAGAAACTGTTCCAGGTAAATATCGTGAAATTCCATTTGGGACAGGGCATACAGAGTTTGTGAAAAATATTAAAACATTAAAACGATTAGGTGTACGTATGTTTGTCGGAGAATTTTGGTATGTGAACAATGAAGACTGGCAAGATGTTGTAAAGAATGCGGGCGCATTTTTAAGAGATAAGTTAGATAAGGGATTTGAGTAAATGAATATAAAAGCCATTGTAATGGATATGGATGGAACTTTATTGAATTCGAAGGATAAAATTTCACCGAAAACGAAGGATGCTTTAATAGAATGTCAAAAAAATGGAATTAAGATTGTTCTAGCATCAGGCAGAAATTATGGACGAATTAAACCATATTTGGAAGAGTTGCATCTTGAAGAATTTGGTGGATTACTTATCGAAATCAACGGTATTGCGATATATGATATGTCAACGAATCAGAGAACAATACTAAGACAAATGCATGAAGATGAAGTGCACCCAGTATTTTCGTATTTGATGAATTTAAATGCAGAAAGCATTGCCGTATATGATGAAGGTTTATTTGATTATATGCCTGATCATATATTAACAATGAAGCAGAAGTTACGTTTATCATTAGATTTACCAGAAGATTATCCGTGGACTGCAGGCGCTTGGTCATGGTTTTGGGATATGAGAAATGGTTATCCTTGCCAAAAATATATTGAAAAAGTAGAAGAAATTGATTGTCCAATTAATAAATTTCAAATTTTACAAGAAACAGATATTTTAAATGAAATAGAGGAAAAATTAATTCATAAATATGGGGATCATTTTGAAGTTTTTAGAACAACACCTAGACAGATTGAAATGGGTCCTAAAGGCTATACAAAAGGTGATACATTAGCTCGATTGATGAAAAATTTTGGGTGGTCAAAAGATGAAGTTTTTGTGTTTGGTGATGGTGGTAATGATATTAGTATGTTTAAGCAAACAAACTACAGTTTTGCTATGGGGCAAGCACTTGAAAGTGTAAAAAATGAAGCAAAGTATATTACTTTATCTAACGATGAAGATGGAATATATGAAGCATTAATGAAATTTAATGTTATTAAAGGAGTTTGAAATGGAAAATAAAATACTTGAATTATACGCAAATCGAATTAGAAAACATATTCTAACTGAAGTATATAGTGCAAAATCAGGTCATCCAGGAGGCTCGTTGAGTGCTGCAGATATCTTGACAGAACTATACTTTGAACAGATGGATATCAATAAAGATAATGTAAATACAATCGATCGGGCTCGTTTTGTATTGAGTAAAGGACATGCCAGTCCAGTATTATATGCTACATTGGCAGAAAAGGGATTTATTGATATTGAAGATTTAAAAGGATTTAGACATATCGATTCAAAATTACAAGGACACCCTAATATGAATTATGTATCTGGTGTGGATATGTCTACTGGATCTTTAGGACAAGGTATTTCTTGTGCAGTCGGTATGGCTATCACAAATAAAGTAGATGGAAATGATCATCGTATCTATGCCTTGTTAGGAGATGGCGAATGTGAGGAAGGTGAAGTATGGGAAGCAGCTATGGCGGCAAGTCATTATAAGCTAGATAACTTATGTGCAATTCTAGACTATAACCATTTACAGATCGATGGAAATATTGAGGATGTAATTTCACCAGAACCATTTATGAGTAAATTTGAAGCATTTGGATGGAATGTATTAGTTGTAAATGGACATGATTTTGATGAATTAAGAAATGCGTTTGAACAAGCTAAACAAGTAAAGGATAAACCAACAATGATTATTGCCCATACAATCAAGGGTAAAGGTGTATCTTTCATGGAAAATAATTATGCATGGCATGGAGCTGCACCAAATGATGAACAGTATGAAACTGCAATGAAGGAATTAGGAGGTCTTGAATAATGGCAACGGCAACAAGAGAAGCGTATGGAAAGACTTTGGCAAAACTAATCGTAGAACATGATGATCTATTTGTATTGGATGCCGACCTTACAAAATCTACAAAGACAATCGAAGCTAAAAAGGCAAGACCGGAACATCATTTCAATATGGGAATTGCCGAAGGAAATATGATGGCAGTCGCTGCTGGTATGGCCGCAAGTAATAAGGTTGTTTATGCATCAAGTTTTGCGATGTTTGCGGCAGGCAGAGCTTTTGAGCAAATTCGTAACAGTATTTGTTATCCAAATTTGAATGTAAAAGTATGTGCAACCCATGCCGGAATCAGTGTTGGAGAAGATGGTGCAAGCCATCAGTGTATTGAAGACATTGCATTAATGAGAAGTATTCCAAATATGAAGGTATTTCAGCCATGTGATGCAAAACAGACTGAAGAAATCATCAAGGCCGTATACTCTATTGAAGGACCATGTTATGTGCGATTAGGAAGACTTGGAGTAGAGGATGTATATGATGAAAACTACAAATTTGAATTCGGCAAAGGAAATGTGCTAAAAAAAGGAAGCAAGGTAGCCATCATTGCTTCTGGACTAATGGTGCAGGAAAGCTTGAAGGCAAGTGAATTATTAAATTTCGAACCAACAATCATCGATATTCCAACTATTAAACCAATCGATAAGGAATTGATCATTGAAACAGCGAAAACCCATGATGTGATTGTAACTGTAGAAGAACACAATATTTATGGAGGGCTTGGAAGTGTAGTGAGTGAAGTTCTTGCACCTGAAGGAATTGCATGCAGACAATATATGTTAGGTATGCAGGATACATTTGGTAGAAGTGGAAAACCGAAAGATTTATTGGATTACTATGGTTTGGACGCAAAACATATTGCAGAAAAAATCCAAGAAATAGCTGAATAGTAAAAAACAGACTGAATATCTAGATACCAATTCGTATTTGAACTGGTATCTTTTTTTTCTGTTAAATTTTCAGATTTAACGTCTTTTTTCACATTGGGTTGTTAAACTTAAATATGTAGATAATTATACATAAATGATATTGAATATGATATCATATAAGAAAGGACCGAATGTCAAAAATTGAAAAGTTAATTGCGAAGATTGAGAATTATAAATCTGGAAATAAAATAGAATTTTCCGATTTAGAGAAGTATTTAAAATATTTTGGCTTTAAGAAGAAAAATCAAAATGGAACAAGTCATGTAATATTTACACATGATTTGTTAGATAGACCTTTCCCAATTCCTAAACATGGGAATAGTGTAAAAGAAGTATATGTAAAAAAGCGGTAGAATTAGTTGAAGAGATTAACTACAGAAAGGAAGAGAGATAGTATGGATTATGCAATGAAAGTATATCCTATGCATTTGGAAAATGGAAAAACAGAATGGTGTGTTGAGTATCCAGATTTAAAAGGATGCGTAGGTGGTGGAGATACAATTGAAGAGGCAATTGCCGATGCACAAGCTACTAAAAGTGTATATTTAGGTTATTTAAAAGATGAAGGAATAGAATTACCGGTTCCAAAAGATGAAGGGAGCCTTCCGAGTGGAAAAATAGCTTTGAGGGTTCCTAAAACGACGCATAAGCAATTGTTAGAAAATGCACAAATGGATGGAGTGAGTCTAAATACGTATATTAATACAGCTATTAGTGAAAAAATTGGACGAGCTTCATTTTCAAATCAACGTATATCGGAGTTAGAACAAGAATTAGCTTATTATAAATTCAAGGATAAAAATTTGGTGGATAAGCAAAACAGGGGTCACGAATCTAAGAAATTTAGTGTTGGAAATTTTGTGTTAAGGTCATTAAAAGATTTTAATGTATAAGGAGATTATATGTTGCAAATAACTGGAGTGAATTTATATTTGGAAAGCATCAAATATTCAGTAGAACAAGTATCTACAGAAAATGAAAATGTTCAAGTTTCTCGATTGTTAGAAATTGTGGATTGTACTGAAACAAAAATAAGTGTTCGTTTAAGAAAAGAGTTAAAATCCGAAAATTTAAATGCTCCTTTTTTAGATATTTCTTCAATCGGGGAATTCTATTTGTTGGATAAAGCAATGCAAAATTTTGATAGTATAAGGGATATGGAAGACTATGTAGAAAAGCGATTGGATTTTCTAGTTGACAAAGTGCAAATGGATGCTTATCTATCGCAGTTGATTGCGAATGTTACGGGATCCTTTGGTAACGCGCCTGTTGTGATTCTATCGGAATAACGCAATTATTTCTTGATACAAAAAAACAATGCTCTAACTCATGAGCATTGTTCAAGTTAATAGATGATACTAAAATCATTCTCATAATAATCTAAAGGAATATCCTTTTCACTGATAAAGTCAATTTGAATACGATCAATATTTTGAAGGTCTAAAATGACTTTATTAATGTTTTTTAAGCTTCCTTGAAGTTGTGCAGTAACACTGCCATCATCATTATTTTTGGCATAACCTGTAATACCTAATGGCATGGCATGGCTTTGTACTTCAAAGCGAAAGCCTATATTTTGAACATTTCCTTCAAAATGAAACTCTTTGCGAATTGTCCCTGGTGGCAATTCTCTTTTTATTTTCTCTTTCTTTTTAAATAATTTAAACATAATTAGTATCCTATTCTATATATATTATAAGGTCTTATCATAAAAAATTCTAATATAGTTATTTACAAGATAACCGGAAATTTTCTCTATGGTATACTTATAAGGATAGCGAGTCTATCTAAGGAAGTAAGTTTTACACAGATATTAAAAAGTAACACATTAATTGTGGTAAAAAATTTTTGATTATCAAGAAAATTACCACATTAAAAAGGCGTGATTTTTTACGTAAGCGTATACAATTTATGCTATTTTTTTAGTGTAAGGTGATGAGGTGAGTATGAAAGAAGCAAAAAAACAATACTATAATACAGAAATACTAAATTGTCTTATTGAAGGAGATGTTGTGTCAACGCAGCAAATTGCAGATGCGGTTGGTATGTCTGAAAAATCTATCAGAAATAAAATTTTTGATATTAATGAATATCTTCAAGAGAACGATATGGGTATCATTCAGAAAAAGCCTCGTGTTGGAATGTGGTTAGAATGTACGGAAGAGCAGAAACAAAAATTACAGTCGGTTTTAATGAATCGAAATACGGTAGTTGTCAAAGATGATGATAACGATCGTGTAATGGAGCTTTTAAAAATATTTTTTAAGTTAAGACCATGGGAAACAATTACTACACAAAGGCTAACGGAAGAATTGTATTTGAGTGCACCTACCGTGTTGAAGATTATTCGCGAATGTGAAAAATGGTTAGCTCCATATAAAGTGAAAATCGCTAATGAAAAGAATAGAGGTTATCGCTTAGATTGTAATGAGAATGAATATCGTGTCGCAATGAAGGATTTTATCATGAGTGATTTTGATAACGAAAAAATCAAATCTAACATGGATTATTTTTTCTATAACATGGATACGAAGTTGATTCAAAAATCAATCATTGAAACTGAAAACGAATGGAATTATCGATTTACCGATGAGTCATTCTATGAAATCTTTATTTATTGTTGTATTGCATATCAGCATAGAGAGATTGAATCGCCAAAGGTTGAAGATCGAGGAAAAATTCAAATTCTTCAAAAATACAATGAATATCCATTCACGGTGGCAATATTTAAGAAGTTACAGGAAAAACTACATGTATTCTTTTCAAATGAAGAAGTGTTATTTTTAGCTATTCAAATGATGTGTTCAAAATTCATTGGTATTTCAGCTGTAGATGAAATACTTGAACAGGTACAGAAATATGACAATAAATTAATTGAATTTGTAGATATGTCGCTTCATGTTGTTGGAAATATTTTGGATGTTGATTTATCGCAGGATGAAAAACTAAAGGAAAGTTTGATTATACATTTAAGACCAACGATATTTAGAATTCGCCATGGTTTATCTCAAACAAATTCATTAGTACATTTCATCAAGTCTGAATATAAAACGGTATTTAGAGCTACGATGTCCATAAGTATCATGTTTGAAGAATATTATGGCCTTCAATTAACAGAGGATGAAGTAGGTTACATTGTTCTCTATATACAATCAGCACTTGAAAGAATCAAACGTCATTTCAATGTATTATTAATTGCTGATTTTTCAAGAGGACATGCACAACTATTGACAGAACGCTTAAAAAAATCAATTTCAGAAATCAAAGAGATTCGTGTTATGAGTACGCATGACTTTAAATTATATGGGGATAAAACAAGCGATGTGATTATCACGCAAAAGGAATTGGATGTAAAGGATTCTCGGATTATTGTGATTCCAAACTTACTTAGTGATAGTGGAATCGTAAGTCTAAGAGAACAAATTAATGTGGTACTAAAAAGTAGAGATGAAAAAGTAACATCATTTTCTCCAGAGTGTTATCCATTATTGGATCCAGATTTGATTTTTGTACATCAAAAGTATGAAGATAAAGAATCACTATTAAGCTTTATGTCATCGGCAATGGCAAAGCGTGGATATGTTTCAACAAATTTCTTTGAAACAGTAATGGAAAGAGAAAAAGCCACAACAACTTCGATTGGAAACAATATTAGTGTAACGCATGGTGCACAAAGCGAAGTGATTGAACCTAAATTATCAATTGCCGTATTAGATAAACCAATACGCTGGAATGATGATGAAGTTGATCTTGTATTCTTGTTAGGATTTAAAATGACAACTCCAGAAGAAATCAAAAGAATCCAGTGTTTCTATAAGGAATATATTTCAATTATAGAAAGAGAAGAAAATTTGAAAAAAATTAAATCAATGAAATCAAACATAGATTTGTATACATAATTTTTAATTCAATAGGAGGTAGAAGGAAATGGAATTAAAGACGTATTAGATGAAAGAATTATCGATTTAAACATGGAGGCAAAAAATAAGGATGAAGCAATTCGTTATTTGGCTGCCAAATTAAAAGATGCCAATTATATTGGAGATGTTGATGAATTCGTAAAAGATATCTATCTTCGTGAATCAGAAGGTGTTACTGGTATTGGAAACTTTGTTGCGATTCCACATGGAAAAAGTGATTCTGTAACACAAGTAGGAATTGCGATTGGTAAATTAAACAATGAAATCGAGTGGGAAACATTAGATGGCCAAGGCGTAAAACTTATTTTCTTATTTGCCGTAAGCAATGATCATGAATATGCAAGAAATCATATGAAATTATTGGCACAGATTGCTGGTAAATTAGGAAATGATGAAAACATCGAAAAATTATTAAACGCAAAAACAGTAGAAGAACTAAAAGAAGTATTTAACTAATTGGTATATGATGAAGCAGATCTTGTGGGTCTGCTTTTTTTCTGTGATTAACAAATAAAAGTTACCACAATTAAATCCGGAAATTTAATACGGACATTTGAAAAAGTACCACATTAAAAAGTCTTTCCATTTTATTTTCCGGAATAAATTACCACAATAAAATGCCCTCTATTAATGTGTAAGAAAGCGCTTTCCGTTGTATCATTTAGACAGTTAAAGAGAGGACATAAGTCCTAAAGAAAGGAGATAGTAATATGAAAATTGTTGCCGTTGCTGCTTGTACATCAGGTATTGCGCACACTTATATTGCTAAAGAAAAATTGATCCGTGCCGCTGAAGCATTAGGACACGAGATCCACGTGGAAACACAAGGTACTATTGGAACTGAAGATGAATTAACTCCAGAACAAATCCAAGAAGCGGATGTTGTTATTCTTGCAGTTGATATTCAGATTACTGGTACAGAACGTTTCAAAGACAAAAAGGTTGTTAAAGTTGGAACTAGCTTAGTAACTAAAGCGCCTAAACAATTGCTTGAAAAAGTAGAAGCAGAATTAAACAAAACTAAATAAGCTTAATAATAAAAAAGGAGAGTAAAAATGAAAAAAGCATTAGGAGAAATTAAAAAGCACTTGCTAACAGCGATTTCTTACATGTTGCCACTAGTTGTTGCATCTGGTTTGTTAATTGCCGTTGGTAACTTAATGGGAGGAGAAGTTGTAACAGATCTTAGTAAGATGACTGTTCCTAGCGCATTCACTTCACTTGGTGTTCTAGGTATGGGATTATTACCATCATTCATTGGTGGATACATTTCTTATTCTATCGCTGACCGTCCAGGTATTGCCCCAGGTTTCTTAATGGGTCAAATCGCATCATTCTTAGGAGCAGGATTCCTTGGAGGAATGATTGGTGGTTTCGTTGCTGGTTATATTGCATTAGCTATTCGTAAATATGTAAAAGTTCCTAAATGGGCTGAAGCTTTAATGCCAATGATGATTATCCCAACATTAACAGCTATGATTGGTGGATTATTAATGTACTTCGTATTAGGTGGGCCAATCACTGCTATGACTAGCGGATTGAATAACTTCGTAACTGGATTAGACCAATCTCAAAAAAACATTATACGGATTCATTATTGGATTCATCGGATGTATTGACTTCGGTGGAGCAATCAGTAAAGTTCCTAACTTAATTTGTGATGGTTTATTATTGGATGGAATTACAGAACCAGAAGCAATCAAAGTATTAGCTGCTATGGTACCTCCAATTGGTGTAACTTTTGGATGGTTGTTATCAAAAGCATTGAAGAAGAGAATCTTTACAGCTCAAGAAGAAGATGCAATCAAAGTTGCATTCCCAATGGGATTATGTATGATTTCTGAAGGTGTTATCCCTATCGCAATGAACGACTTAGTTCGTACAGTAGTTTCAACTTCAATTGGATGTGGTGTTTGTGGAGCAATTAGCTTTACATTCGGTGTTGGATCTAAAGTTCCATCAGGTGGAGTATTCGTAATTCCAGCAATGTCAAATCCATTTATTGCAGTAGTTGCATTATTAGCAGGAAGCTGTGTAACAGCAATCTTATTAAATGTATTGAAGAAAAAATTAACTGATGAAGAATACGCTGGCGGATCTGTTGAAGAAGAAGAAGCTGAAGTAGATTTATCAGGAATCTCATTCGAATAAAAAATTTAGGCTTAAGAAGAAGGATAAAAAAATATGTATGTTTCAATGAAAGGAATGCTTGAAAGAGCAAACCAAGGAAACTACGCAGTGATGGCTATAAATTGTTTTAACATCGAAACGACTCGTGCATGCATTGAAGCTGCACAGTCGCTTCGAGCACCAATCATTATTAACATTGTGCAAGAACACATGGTCAATCATTGTGATAGCGATTTAATTGCTCCAATTGTAAAGAAATTGGCAAATAGAGCAAGTGTGGAAGTTGCACTTAACTTCGATCATGGGCAAGAGGTGCCTTTATTAAAGAAGGCGTTGCACGATGGATATTCAAGTGTAATGGTAGATGCTTCCAGATATGATTTGGAAGGTAACATTAAAATGACTCGTGAAATTGTTGAGTTTGCTCAAGAATTTGACGCATCAGTGAAGGCGAAATAGGATGCATGGGAGCCACTGAAGGAGAAGAATTCACTAGTGATCAGATGAAAACGAATCCTCAGCAAGCATTACGATTTGCACAAGAAACAGGTATTGATGCATTAGCTGTATCATATGGATCAAGTCATGGAAATTATCCTGAAGGATATGTTCCGGAATTTGATTTTGAGAGATTAAAAGAAATTAAAGAACTTACAAAAATGCCACTTGTATTACATGGTGGATCTGGTTCAGGTGATGAAAACATCTTGAAATCAGTAAAATATGGAATCAACAAAATTAATGTTGGTTGCGACTTTATGAATGCGAATACAGAAGCAATCAAAAAACACTTAGCAGCAGATCCAGATATCAATTTCTGGGTTATGATGCACCAGGTTGAAAAAGAAAGTCAAGAATTAGTTAAACACTATATCCGCTTATCCGGATCAGAAGGAAAATCTTTATAGTTTATATAGGAGGTAACATATTATGTTAATGAACATGAAAGATTTGCTAACAGTAGCACAAAAGAACCACTTTGCAGTACCTGCATTCAACATTGGATCTGACCAATTGTTAAAAGCAGTTATGAAGACTGTGAAAGAATTGAAATCACCAGTTATTTTGGAGATGAGTCCAGATGAATTCAATTTCGTAGGATATGCACAAATTCAAGCTATGCTTTACGAAGCAGCTCATACAGATGTTCCTGTATGTATTCACTTAGACCATGGTGATTCATATGAGACTGTAGTACGTGCCATCCAAGCAGGTATGACATCAGTAATGATTGATGCATCTAAACTTCCTTACGAAGAAAACGTTGCTATTACTAAAAAAGTTGTTGAAACAGCTCACATTGCAAACGTTTCAGTAGAATCAGAATTAGGTACAATTGGTACAACAGGTAACTCTATTGAAGGTGGAACAGAAGGTGTTATCTACACAGTTCCTGAAGAAGCAAAACAATTCATTGAAGATACAGGAATTGATACATTCGCATGTGCTATTGGTACAGCTCACGGTATCTATCCAAAAGATATGAAACCAAAATTACGTATTGATATCTTAAAAGACATCACTGACCAAGTTTCAGTACCATTAGTATTGCATGGTGGATCATCAAATAAAGATGAAGAAATCGCTGAAGCAGTTAAGAACGGTATCTGCAAAATCAATATTTCAAGTGATATTAAAGTTGCGTTCTACGAACAAGCACGTAAAACATTAAATGAAAATCCAGGATACAGAGAACCATTAGAAATCTATCCTGCAGCTATGGAAGCATGTGGAAAAGTATGTGCTGACAAAATTAGATTATTTAACTCTCAAGACAAAGTTAAATGTTATTACGAATAATAGTAAAGTAGCAGATAATTACATATATAAGGAAACCTTGAGTTTCCTTTTTCTATAGAATGGAGAATATAAAATGAAATATGCAGTCGCAATTGATATTGGAGGAACCAATACACGAGTAGCGTTGATTGATGAAAAATATAAAATTGAGGAAAGAGCACAATTCTCTACGGATGCCGATAATCCAGATATTACCCTATTTAAAATTAAACAAGCCATTGAAAGGTTTGATAAAGAAATTGTTGGAGTAGGAATGTCATGTCCAGGTCCATTAGATTTGATTGAAGGGAAAATTTTAACTACACCAAATCTACATGGAAAGTGGCATGGACTTTGTATCACAAAAGAATTAGAAAATCTGATTCATAAACCTGTCTATTTAGAAAATGATGCAAATCTTGCAGCTCTTGCAGAAGCTATAATTGGGGAAGGGAAAGAGCATAATATTGTTCAATACTTAACTGTTTCCACAGGACTAGGAGCAGGACTTGTTATTAATAAAAAAGTATTCCAAGGAGCTCATGGATTTGCAAATGAAGTAGCCAATGTATGTTTATGGGATAATGGGCCAAGTCATGGAAGCATTTATCCAGGCGGCGTAGAAGCAATTTGTAGTGGTACAGCTATCGAACAACGTGCAGAAAAAGCAGGCTTAATTGTAGCTCATGCAGGAGAAGTAAATGATTTAGCTTTAAAAGGAAATTTAGAAGCACAAAAGATTATGGACGATGCTAAATTGTATTTGGCAAACTTTATTGCTGGTATTCAAGCATTTATTGATCCGGAAATTGTAATTCTAGGAGGATCTGTAGCTTTAAAGATTCCTGGATTTGTAGAAGATGTTGAAAGCTTAGTAAAAACAAAGGTATATCCAGTAGTTGAACCATTAGTAAAAGTAAGAAAATCAACTCTAAATGAAGATAGCGGACTATTAGGAGCGGCTTGTTTAGCATTTAATAGTTAATACACGATAAAAGGACCGATATTCATAGGGAAAATAGAATATCGATCCTTTGTTTCATATAGAAACAGATACTACGATTAGGATATTTTAATGTAAGTATATTGTTGGAATAGGAGAAATAAATACATGATAGTAATCTGTTGCTACCTAAATTATTGGTTTATCTTTGGATGCGGCCTGAACCATCTCCACCAGCTAATTTCAACACTTCATCCATGCTTACCATGTTGAAATCACCTTCAATGGAGTGTTTTAAACAACTTGCAGCTACCGAAAATTCGATTATTGACTTTGCATCAAATCCTTCTAGACTTGCTATAATCAATCCAGCACCAAAGCTATTTCCACCACCGACTCTGTCTACAATCTACATCTTGTATTTATTTGAGAAATAGTAATCTTTTCCATCATACAACATAGCGGACCAGTTGTTGAAATTGGCATTGATAGTCTCTCTTAATGTGATAGCTACTTCTTTATATCCTTCGCGATTCCAATAGGATATCCATATTTAATAATAGGTTGATCCTTTCAATCTCTTTCAACGTAAATTTATTTCCTTGGGCAATATCTTCAATAAGTGTGATCTCTTGTCCATCGACATTACATATAGTCCCTTTTTCTAGAGGACATGGTGCAACAGCTACCAAGTCGTTAAAATGAATCTTATAAATTTTTGCACCATTTCTACCTGTCTATATTTTAAACGTTAGATGTAAGTACTTACACAGAACAACCCTGTTTTTTAAATAAATCAATAGAAAAATTTAAAAAGCTTACAAATAAGTATGTTTCATATCTGTTTTTTGATAAAATGTAGAAAAAGAGATAATAACCCCTTAAATACAAGCGTGAAAACGATTCCAAAAAAAACTTGACTTATGAAATGTGAGTGGCTACAACAAGAAATATGATGTAAGTACTTGCAATTCTCAGTGCGTTGGAATAGGGTTGAGGAGTGAAATAATAATGAACATTTATGACATTGCCAAGTTATCAGGCGTATCGATTGCGACTGTATCGCGTGTAATCAATAATAGTCCTAAGGTTTCAGAAAAGACAAAAAAGAAAGTTTGGGGCATTATGAATGAGTATGATTACACACCGAATGTGTTTGCGAGAGGTTTAGGCTTAAATTCAGTTAAAACAGTTGGTTTGGTTTGCCCAGATGTATCCGATCGTTATACGGCAAATGCGATTGCGTATTTAGAGAAGAATTTACGCAAGTATGGATATGACTCAATTTTGATGTGTAGTGGCTTTGACTATGAAGGAAAAGTAGAAGCCGTAAAAATATTATTGGATCGTAGAATTGATGCGATGATATTGGTTGGATCACATTATGCAGGAGATTGCGGACAGAATGATATTCAATACCTACAGGATGCTGCCCAAAAAGTTCCAGTGGTACTCATGAATGGTTACGTTCGTGTACCGGGAGTATATTGTGTTTTAACAGATAATTATAAAGCGGTTTATGATACTGTATGTAATCTAATCGAAGTGGGAAGGAAGAAAATTGTGTTTTGTATGATGCCAATTCGTACAGCACAACAAAAAAATTAGAGGGATATCAAGACGCACTGATTGATAATGGTTTAAAGGTGCAGGAAGAATATAAGGTGCTTATGCCAAATAACGTATTGAAGGCAAGAGATTTACTGGCAAAGAAAAAATTGGATTTTGATGCCGTCATTGCCAGTGATGATGCGATGGCTGTTGGTGCACTTAAATATGTGCATCAAATCAATAAGTTGATTCCTGAAGATGTCAATGTCGTTGGATTCAACAACTCAGAACTATGTGTTTGTTGCTATCCGGAAATGAGTTCGATTGATTCACAAGAAGAAGAGTTAAGTGAAATTGCGGTTGATTCGCTTATTAAAGTTCTTGCGGGAAAATCAGTTCGACAAAAAATGGAGATTCCATGTAAATTCATTAAGCGAAATACAACACAGTTCTAAATATTAGGAGGATTACTGTGAAGTTGATAAAAGAAGTACTTGGATGTTTCCAAAATTGTGATACGATTGGAAAGATTCAACAAGGATTAGCTTGGTGGTTTAACGACAATAAAATAGGTATGGAAAAACAAATGACGTCTTTGGCAAATCTAGGATTATTAGGTAATTTCTTAGGTATGTTGACAGATTCAAGAAGCTTCTTGTCGTATTCAAGACATGAATATTTCCGTCGTATCATGTGTAACTTAATTGGTACATGGGTAGAAAATGGAGAGTATCCTTATGATAAAGAAAACTTAACTGAAATTGTTAAGGGTATCTCTTACAACAATGCCGTTCGTTATTTTGGATTTGACTCATAATACATTAGAAAATTAATAAATTGGTACCTATAAGGAGGACAACAACGTGGCAGTTGTGATACTCACTTGTGGGTACCTTTTTATTGTTCAGTTGGAACTTTGACTATCTGCACAGCAAAAATGAAACTTAGCGAAACTTAAATCCACAATTTTTCTGTTTGCTAAAAAGCACCTTAAAACCTTTGAATTAAAGGCTTTTTGGTGCTTTTCTTTAAGATGTTCAGTTGATATTTTGATTATCTGTACAACAAAAATGAAACTTAGCGAAACTTAAATCCACAATTTTTCTATGTGCTAAAAAGTACTTTAAAACCTTTGAAGTTAAGGATTTCAAGCTTTAATAATATTGGGGAGCAAAATGTGGTGAGAATAGCAGGATATACTCCCCAATATGAATGTTGCTTAAGATTTTATTGTTTTCCAGCAGCGTTCTTTCATAAATGCTGTAATTACTGCGATGTCTTCACCTTCGTAGTATTTTACCAGCAACCGCTTGAATTCAGGTACTTCTTTTTCAGGAATTACTAGAAAACCACCGCCATGTGAAATAAGATAATGGTTTGCAAAAATGACAGAAGCACGTTTATTACCATCCAAGAATATTTGAGTCTTCATACAGTAAAGGCATAGTTTGATGGAGATATTAATGGGTTCATCATCTTCCCCGGCAATCTCTTGTATTTTGTCTTTTACATCCAGTTCATTCGGCAAAGGTGGAACATAAGATGAGCCTCCAATGGTAACTGGGACACCTCGAATACGGCCACCTTCGGCAAAAAAGCCTTCATTTACAATTCTTGCAATATGACTGAGCATATAATAATCGGAACGGCTGGCAACTACATCGCGGTCCAAAATAAACTCCCATGCATGCTTCAGATTTAAAATCTTCTGTACATCGGTAGCGGTCATGCCGGAAACCTTTCCGTTTTCTATGATTTCCTCTGTCTGTGGAAAGGACGTTGCAACACCTTCCAAAACAGCCTGATCATAAATGTTCATCTTCATATTGGCACGTGCGAATGCAATGTTGTTTACGACATTAATAGAAAGTTCGTCTTCAGAATATCCGGCTTCAGCAAGTTGTTTTTCAATGCTTCGGAGTGATTTTCTGATTTCACGTGTTTCTCTTGCGTTTCGAAGAAGCAGATTATACAGTTCTTCAGTATACGCACCCACGTAAGTTGATGTTTGCTTGCCAGCAACACGTTTTCTTACATAGAGGTATTTTTTATCGCCACGTTCTTTGATTTCAGGTGTTCCATCGTATGGCATCAAATTAAGCCTAGCGTGAAGATCGGCGCGACTTCTGAGCAATTCTTGTATTTCACTATATTGTACGGGCATGATTTCTCCTCCTTATAGGGAACAATTATTACAATTATAATACAACAATGCTCCCCAAAAGCCAATTATAATTGGGGAGCATTGTTAAGAATGTAAGGGCATAAATGCTCCCCAAAACTATAAACTCAAGACATAGTATGTTCAAATCGCACTATATTCAAATAAAAAGGATTCCTCTGTCATCGTAGACAGAAGCACCGGTATTATTTCCACAGGGGTTCTCTCAATCAGGCCTCATTATGACAGCGTTAGCACTATCGATTTTTTCTGTAAATTTTTTTATCTGCCTTTATATTTCCAGCTGGATTAGTACGGATATAGATGCTATTAACTTAAGTTAGTAAAAAGACTTAAAAGTGGCAAACCAAATTAAAAGTGTAAAAAATAGGTGTCAGCTGGGGATACGTTTTTTTGAAAGTGTCATAATTTTAAAAAATGACACTTTTTCGATTGAAGTAAAGTCAAAATGAGTCAAGTTAGACTCAAAATGGGGTTAAAAAACATAAAAAGGTGTCAAAATCTGAAATTATGAGCCAAAATACACTAAAAAAGCAGTAAAATGAGTCAAAATTTAAAATTATGATACTTTTATGTGGTAAAATAATGTAAACAAAGTCAGGAGGCAGAAAAAATGACACCTTTTAGTGCAAATTTATATCCGGTGAATTATAAGATGGATAAAGACTTATTAAGATTATTGTCTCAGGCAAACGCGAAATATACGGAGTATAAGATTAAATTACAGACTTTGGATTTTGATTCAAAATATTTTTTAGATTCAATTTTGTTGAGTGAGAGTTTGAAATCAACTCAAATTGAAGGTACACAGATATCGCAAGATGAAATGTATTATTTAAAGTATATGGAAGAAACGGATGATAATAAAGAGATTCAAAATTTAAAGAAAACTGTGGAATATGCATATAAGAAAATTGATGATGGAAAAGATATAGATTTTGAATTGGTGAATACAATGCATAGGCTTTTATTGGACAGTGTTCGTGGTTCTAAAAAGAAGCCAGGTCATATTCGTACAACTCAAAATTGGATTGGTCCTAAAGGAGCGGGTATTGATAATGCGATATTTATTCCTCCAGCACCAGAAAATGTATACAGATTATTAGAAAATTTATATGAATATATGAATGATGAGTTTATCGATCCGTATTTAATTAATGTGGCATTATCTCATGCACAATTTGAAACAATTCATGCATATTCAGATGGAAATGGACGACTTGGAAGAGCTTTGATTCCTATTCAAATGGCAAGGTTTGAACAAGATAAGCCAATATTATACATGTCGGAAATATTGGAATTGTATAAGCCTGCATATCAATATAATTTAATGGAAAGTCGTAAAGGAAATTATTTGGGATATATCAAATTTTTTCTTCAATGCGTTGTTGATCAGTGCAATAGTTTTATCTATAAGATGAATGAAATAGATAGAATCTACAAGGAAGATATGGCAAAAATGGAAACGATCCATAGTGCAACATTATACAAGATTATGCCAATTATTCTTTCCCAAGTTGTATTTACTAAAAAAGAATTAGAGGATATGACAGGATTATCAAAATCAACAATCAATCGTACGATTCAGAAGATGGAAGAATTAAATGTAATTTCATACGATGATTCGATTCGAAAAAAGAGTTATTGTTACACAAGTGTATATAACGTGTTTGTAGGGAAAAGAAATTATTAAACAAAAAAGTTGTTGACTTTAAAATTCAACAACTTTTATTTTCCTTTGGATATATTTAATAAACGTAATGAGAACTCATACGCAAATAGACTATCTGCATTCTCTAAATGAAGATGGAATAAGTCGATCATTTTATCAAGACGATAAAAGAATGTAGATTTATGTATGTATAAATCTTTGGATGTCATAGAAGCGCTACGGTTATTTTGAAAATAAGTACGTAGTGTTTTTATATACTCTGTTTTATGTTCCATATCGTAATTGTACATGTTTTTTATTGCAGGATGAATAGCGGCTTGCAGTTCTTTAACGTTATTGGATAATTGAAATAGATTTTTTAAGAAGAAATCTTCGTGGTACGAAATGGCGCTTTCACTAAAATGGGTTAGATCATGTCTTAATTGATTGGTGCATTGGTCTAGATAAGGCTTACAGTTTAATAAATCATCAAACATATAACTAAAGGCACCTTTCATATGATTCATGTTTAAAAAATCTTCATAACGTTCTATATTGGAAAGATGGGAATCAATCGATATTAGAGAAATAAAATAATCACGATATGAATTGTGAATACTGTTTTTAAAAACCATAGACAGCTGCATGCAATAATACTCAGTTGCCATCAATCGTTCATCATTGTTAATAAAGCCACTAGCTACAAATACATATTGCTTCTTAGGTACAACCTCAAGCTTTTTCAAATCTTCTATAATATCTTCTTCTTTTTCGTAATGGTTTAAAAACAAATCTTTAAAAAAGGTTTCATATTTGATACGGAATGGACTTTGATAGCTTTCATCCTTTTGTAGCTGAATGGAAATCATTTGTGTGAAAACATGAATATAATCTAATTCATCACGAGACATTTGTCGATTATCACAACGAATGAAGATATATCCAATGACTGAGTTTTTTATACGAACACTTTCAATAACGCAAGGACAAGGCATGGAAGGATATTAACGATAAATGGATAAACAGAGTGAAAAATCTTATCTACAATTTTTCTATCTTTCATATCTTGTATACGTATTGTGTCTAGTGATAAGCGGTTGTTTCTAGATGTGAAAAATTCAGTATCCAATGTATCGGGATACATAGATAGTACAGTGAATGTAGAATCCAATAATACTATAGGATTTTCAAGATGGTGATAGGTTGCCTTTAATAGATCGTTTAACCCGTTACCGTTATATAACTTGGAACAAGGTGTGTTTTTGTTGTTCTAGATAGTTATAGTATTCCATGATATCCGACATATGATTGTATAAATCAATTAGATCGATATCATCTTGAATATACATTTTATCTTTTGGAGTTTCATTTTCTTTACATATATAAAGTACACACCCATATATTGTATAGTTCTTAAAGTTTTCATAGTATCCAATATATAAATTGTTAGGAAGAAGATGCATATAACTTGCGTCTTCTTTTGTTAGAAAACGAATGCCGTTAATCAATGTATTCGGATGATATTCCCCTTTTACTTTGCATTTATAATAATCTTCAATGCCTGTAACGATAGATGAAAGATAGCTCATACCAAACCTCCGCAAATATTGTCAATACTATAATATCATACGAATGTCGGAAAAAATATCAGAAAAAGCGGTTTCAAATCCATCTTTTATACGATGATTGTCTAAATCTAATTTGTTATATTATTCACATAAAGTTAAGTCTTGGTGAAGGAGAAGGAAAGATGACAATTAAAGTAATGGGTGTATGCGCCGGAAGAAAAGACAGTAACAGTGAAATTTTATTAAAGGAAGCTCTTATGGCATGCGAGGAACAAGGTGCAGAAGTAAGAATGATCAATCTAAGAGATTTTAATGTCGTAGATTGCACAGGGTGTACAGGATGTACGATTGGTATGTCACAAGGAAAGAATGTTGGATGTACACAAGATGATAAAGATGACAAGAAAGAAATTATGGATGTTTTATTAAATCAAGATGCGGTTATTTATGCAGTGCCAACATATGATTTAATGCCTTCCGCAAACTATTTAAGATTTGCACAAAGAAGCTTAAGTTATGAAACAGCATTCTTAGAAGCAATTGGAGCTATTGAACATAGAGATCGTGTTGCAGGATTGATTTCGGTTGGAGGATCTACTCGCTCATGGCAATCTATGGCTCTTGAAGGATTACAGGCAACTATGTTTACAACAGATTTCAAGTGGTAGATATGCTTTTAGCAACGCGTGTACCAGCACCAGCACAAGTTTTATTGGATGATGAATTGATTGCTCGTGCAAGAAAAATGGGTCAAAACATTATGGAATCGGTAAAAACACCAGTTGAAGAACGTAAATGGCTAGGTGATGAAGACATGGGATGGTGTCCTAATTGTCACTCAAACGCATTAGTTTTAGGTGAAAAACAATGGGATGGAATTCACTATCCAGTTGAATGTCAAGTATGTGGTGCTGGTGGAAATTTAGAAAAAACAGAAGATGGAAATGGAAGTTTGTGATTCAAGAAAATGGATTGTTAAAAGATCGTACAACGGTAGCTGGTCGTGCATTGCACTTAGAAGAGATTGCTGAAACACAGGGAGGCTTCTTTAAAAATCCAGAAAACAGAGAGATTGTAGGCAAGAAGATTACTCGTTATAAAGAAAAGACATTTAAAGGATTAGAGGACTAATCATGAATCATAGTGCTAAATGGCGCGTTGTTAATACGCTTTTGATGAATATTCCGATTGCAGCGGCAATTTCGATAACTGCCCAATTTCTAGCCATTCATACATTTATTTTTCCACTATTTTGTATAAATTTTGCGATCGCATATGCACTTTCATTTATTGTTGGCATGTGTGTTCCTACAGTTAAATGGGGAATTGGATTTGCGATGGCATGTAAAGCAGAACCAAATACTTTGAAATTTGGTTTATGTATTAATGCGATTGTGAATTTAGTGTATGTCGTAGCCAATGAAATTGTATTAACGTATTTCAATGTTGTTGTATTGAATCACGCACCAATGATTGCTGTGGTATTTGGCATATTAGAAACATTTATTCCAATCTATATTGTTGGATATATTGTTTCTTTCTTATGGAATCAGCCATGTGAAAAAATCACAAACAATATTGTAAAAGAATAATAAAGGAGAAAAACAATGAAACAATTACAAACCGATGTAGTAGTCGTAGCCGCAGGTTTATCTGGTTTAGCTGCTTCCATTGCAGCAGCAGAAAATGGCGCTAGCGTTATTGCTTTAGAAAAATCAACGACAACTGGTGGAGCAGCCAATATGGGTATGGGGCCATTGGGTGTAGGTTCAAGTATTCAAAAAAATCAAATGATCTCATTGACACCAGGTGAAGCCTTCCGTAAACACATGTATTTTACTCACTACAGAGTCGATGCACGTCTAGTAAGAGATTACTATTTTAAATCAGGATCAACAATTGATTGGTTAATGGATATGGGAGTTGAATTTGTAGGTGTACAAAGAGCATTCTCAGCTCCAGAAGCAACAAGAGCTTATTCAGATGGAGAGTTTACTTGGCACGTTGCTAAACCATTAGATGGTGGTGTTCCGGGTCCTCGTGCTGCAACAGCTATGATCAAAAAAATGACAGAAAGAGCTGTTGAATTAGGTGTTGAAATTATGTATGAAACACCAGGTAAGAAAATCATTATGGAAGATGGCAAAGCCGTAGGTGTTATGGCTGTCGATAAAAATGGAGAAGATGTTGAGATTCGTGCAAACTCAGTCATCGTATGTACAGGTGGATTTGGTGACAATCCTCAAATGATCAAGGATGAAACTGAATTTGAATACGCAAAAACAATTTATAACTTTGCCGTTCCAGGAATGAAGGGTGATGGAATCAAAATGTGCTGGGAAGCAGGTGCAGGAAAAGAACAACCAATCATGGAACTTATGTACCAATTACCAGACAATATGAATCACTTTATTCTTGATGGAGCTTTCCGCCAACCATGTCTATGGGTAAACAGAAACGGAAATCGTTTTATGCCAGAAGATCAAATCGCAAATACAACATTTACAGGAAATGCGATTGCGACACAACCTGGTAAAGTTGCTTTCTCTATCTTTGATAGTAAAATGTTGAAAAAATATAAGAAAAAAGGACCAGATATCGTATCCCATGTTCACCCTCATGATTTGTTTGATCACTTTGATGAACAATGGAACCGTGATCTTGAAAATGGTTATGAACCAGTAACACAAGCAGATACAATCGAAGAATTAGCTGAAAAAGCAGGAATCGATGTAGATGGTTTAGTAGCACAAGTCGAAGAATATAACGAAATGTGTGAAGCTGGATTCGATGAAATCTTTGAAAAAGACAGAGTATATATGACTCCAATCGAAAAAGGTCCATTCTACTGCTGTAAACAATATGTAGGAGCATACGGATCATTAGGTGGAGTAAAAATCAACCACAAAACTCAAGTGTTGACACAAGAAGCCAAAGTAATTCCTGGATTATATGCAGCAGGAACCGATGCATGTAACATTTTTGGAGATTCATATCCATTTATCTTATCAGGAAACACAATGGGATTCTGCTTGAATAGTGGCCGTATTGCCGGAGAAAACGCAGCTAGTGAATTAGCTGATGAAGAATGGGATTACGATTAATCAAGGAGTTAAACGATGAAAATTACAATAGATGGTAAAACAATCGAAGCAAAAGAAGGCAGTTCGATTTTAGATGCTGCACTTGTTGCAGGCGTATATATTCCTCATCTATGTAGTCATCCAGATTTAGAAGCAAAAGGAGGCTGCCGCTTATGCTCTGTTGAAATCGATGGAGTAGAAGGGGCAGTTCCTTCTTGTATGACGAAAGTAGAAGAGGGAATGAATATCACAATTAACGGACCAGAAGCCGATAAGGTTCGTAAAATGGCAATGGAATTAATTCTTGCCAGTCACCCTGCAGATTGCACAGGATGTCCTAAATTTGGTAAGTGCGAATTACAATCACTCTATCAATATTTAGGTGTCAGTGCGGAGCGATGGAGAAAAAAATCCAGAAGCGTTCCGAATGACGATAGTAATCCATTAATCTCTCACTTGTTCACTCGTTGTATTCGATGCGGTAGATGTATTCGTGCATGTCAGGATTTAAGAGGTGTAAAAGTTCTTGATTATGTGAAGACAAAAGATGGAATTCGTGCAGGCATCGCAAGTGGAACCAGCTTAAAAGATGCGGGTTGTCGTTTCTGTGGAGCATGTATTGAAGTGTGCCCTACAGGATCGATTGTGGATCAATTAAAGATGATGAATCCAGATAAATCATATATGGAAAATGTGGTTCCTTGTAAGGCAAATTGTCCAGCGCACATTGATATTCCTCAATATATTCGTGCGATTAAAGAAGGTGACTTCGATAAGGCAACCGCAATCATTCATGAAAAAGTTCCTTTCCCAGAAGTGTTAGGTTCTGTATGTACGCATGTTTGCGAAAGTAACTGTAAGCGAAATGAATTAGGCGAACCTATTTCGATTTGTAAGTTAAAACGTGCTGCTGCAACACAAGATAGTGGGGCATGGAAAGAAAAAGTCCATAAAGAACCTGCAACAGGTAAAAAAGTAGCTGTGATTGGGGCAGGTCCATCTGGCTTAACGGCGGCATATTACCTAGCTAAAAAAGGACATTCAGTTACAGTTTTTGAAAAGAATGAAAAGGCCGGAGGACAATGTCGATATGGTATTCCGTCATATCGTTTGCCGGATGATTTATTAGATCGTGAAATTGACAATATTTTAGAAATTGGAATTGAATTAAAGACAAATACAGAATGTCAAAGTTTAGAAGAATTAAAGAAACAATATGATGCCATACTTGTTTCAATTGGTACGCATCAAGGTACAAAACTTCCAATTCCAGGAAATGATTTACCAGGTGTATATGTAAATACCGAATTCTTAAAAGATGCACGTAGTGATAACTTAATTCAATTAGGTGAGAAAGTCATGGTTTTAGGTGGCGGAAACGTTGCGTATGACTGTGCTAGAACAGCGATTCGAAAAGGCGCTAAAGAAGTGCACATCGCATGTCTTGAAAATCAGCAACAAATGACTTCTTCTCCAGACGAAATTGAAGAAGGAGCACAAGAAGGTGTGATCTTACATGCAGCTCATTCTTTCCTTCGCATTACGGGTGAAGATAAAGTAACGGGAGTTGAATTGAAAAAAGTAAAGCGATTCTACTTTGATGAAAATCACAAAGCCGTTCTTGATTTAGAAGAAGGTTCAGAACATGTGATTGAAGTGGATAATGTAATTTTTGCGGTAGGACAAAAACCAAGTGGTACAGACAAGATGAATTTAGATTTAACACATGGACCATATATTGCTGCAAATAATGCACACACAAGTATGGAAGGTGTCTTTGCCTCAGGTGATGTGGTAACAGGAACACGCTCCGTTATTCAGGCAATTGTTGGTGGTAGAGAAGCGGCTGAACAAATGGATATCTACTTAGGTGGAAATGGAGATATTTCAGAACAACTTGTCGAAAGAACCACTCCAAATCCATGCATTGGACAAGTAGAAGGCTTTGCAGATTTAGCTCGTGTAAACCCAGACATACTTCTGTGAATGAAAGATGTAAAGGTTTTGTACCTATTGAAAAACCATTTACTTGTGACCAGGCAAAATGTGAAGCAGGACGCTGCTTACAGTGTGATTTACGTTTGAATATTTCCAATGTAAAACTTTGGAATGAATACTAGGAGGATGACCATGACAATCGATATCAATGAAAAACAATGCGTAGTGGATGTCCTTTTAAATAAAGTACAATCCCATCCTTGTAAAGATTGTGGAAAGTGTGTATTTGGCTATGAAGGTATTACACAGCTTGAAATGATCTTAAAAGATATTACAGAGAAAAAAGCACATTCGGATGATATGGCATTATTAATGGATTTGTGTTCAGTTATGAAAAATCAGTCTATGTGTGATGATGGTAAAGAAATTGCCAGTATGGTTTTAGAAGGATTGAATACATATTCAGATGTATTTGATGAACATATTGCTAAAAAACAATGTCGTGCAGGTGTATGTAAGAAGTTTATGACCGTACATATTCTTGCTGGTAAATGTATTGGTTGTGGCGAATGTCTAGATGTTTGTGAAGATGATGCATCTTAGGAAAAAACAAATTTGTCCACGTTATTGATCAAGATGAATGTACGCTTTGTGGCAAATGCTTTGAAGCATGTGACGAAGGTGCCATTGTTTGGGCAGGGGCAGAAAAGCCAAAATGTCCTAAGAAGCCAATCCCTTGTAAGAAAAGATAATAGAAGAGGAAAGTGAAAATGAATAAACTAGGAAAATATTCTAGAAGTGTATCCATTATTGGTGTAGGATGTACGCCATTTATGTACACAGTAGATAATGAAGAAACAAATGGTTTAACAGAAGGTGAAATGTTTGGTTATGCAGCATTAAAGGCAATGGAAGATGCGAGTGTAAATCCACAAGATGTAGATTTCTACTTTCATGGTGAAGCAAGTCCTTTAAATGGATCAAACTATTTAACACCAAATGTGCAGATTGCGAATTGGTTTGGGATGAAAGGTAAAGGTTCAATTCACCATTCTGAAGCATGTTGTACAGGTTATTTGGCAATTGAGCAAGCAGTAAATGCGATTGCGAGTGGAAAATATGATTGTGTATTAACAGGAGCTGTTGAATTTGGTGATAGTACACCTTCTCCTGCAGATAATGTTGAAACTCCTAAACATCCATATAAACGTGACAAGATGACTATGGAAAAATTCTTAAAGACAACTTCATGGCTATATGATCGTACATACACTCGTATGTTAATGGCGGGACAAGAATTGATTTATGATGATGCAGCTGAATGGTATGTTCGTACACGTAAGATTTCAGATGAAGATATGAACAAAACTTGAACTGGATGTGCATCAACAACCGTAAGAATGCTTCTGTGAATCCTTTGGCCATTGAAAGAACAACATATGAAGAATTAGCTGAAAAAGCAGGTATGTCTTTAGAGGAATATATGAATTCTCCATATAATCCGAAAATGGGAGATTTCTTACGTGCAGGCGGACTTGAATTGAAGTGTGATGGAGCTGCTGCTGTTATTGTTTGTGCTACGGAAAAAATACCTGAAATTGCACCAAATCTAAAACATAAACCAATCGAAGTGTTAGGTATTGGATCGGCTGCTTGTGAAGCAACAACTCCTCATTTTGAAGTTCGTGCAACGCAAGAAGCTGTAAAACAAGTTTATGAGTTAACAGGAATGAATGGAAATGATTTAGATTTATTCTATGCGAATGACTTTATCATCACATCTCATTTAGTATCTGCAGAAATCGCAGGCTATTTCCATATGGTGAGGGATGGAAATATATTTGTGAAGGACGTACTGCTTGGGATGGAGATAAACCAATCAATTCAAATGGTGGTCGTACTTCATTTGGACATGCGCATGCAGCATCAGGTCTTGCCGATATGTATGAAGCTTGTAAACAAATTTGGCAGGAATGCGGTGATCGTAATGTGAAGTTTACTCCAAAAACAGCGATGTTACGTGGATATGGCGGAGCTCAAAATGTAGCGGCTATTATCATTAAAGAATTAGAAGGAGGAAAATAATATGGCTATCAAATTAGAGAAGGTCGTAGAAAAATTCTATTTGGGATTAGAAGAAGGAAAGATTTTAGGTCGCAAATGTCCTAAATGTGGAAATGTAGAATTTCCTCCTGTATATGCATGTAATGCGTGTGGAAATTATGAAACAGAATGGGTGGAAATTAGTGGGAAGGCAAAATTACATTCCATTGTTTTACCGGCTGCTCTATCTTCAAAACCAGAATATAAGAAATTTAAGAAATTCTGTTATGGGGAAATCGAATTAGAAGAAGGTTCTCGCTTTAATGGCGTTGTGCTTGGTGTTAGTAAAAAGAATCGTAAAGAACTGGCTGCAAAATTGCCATTAGATATTCATGCCAAAATCGTTGAAAGAGATATTGGTGTAAAAACGGTTGTATTTGAATTGGATGAAAATTAATTAAGAAGGAGAAATGTATTATGGAAAGAAATGAACTTTTAGAACAAGTATTAGAAATGGTTGCGATGTCTTATAAGAAAGATGTTGCTGAATTATCAGAAGAAACATCTTTTAAAGAAGATTTAAGTGGTGCTTCTGTACAAATGGTCGCTTTAGTATCTGAAATTGAAAATGAACTAGATGTAGCATTAATGTTGCAAGATGCATCTGCATGTGCAACAATTGGTGATTTAGTAACTTTGATTGAAGAAGAAATGTAATGTTAAGAGGATTCAAAAATGAGTGTAATTGATCAAATTTTTGAAAAGGCAAAATCAAATCCTCAAAAGGTTGTATTTCCTGAAGCATTAAATGAAAAGATGATGCAGGCTGCTTTTGAAGCAGGAAATGAAGGGTATATTTATCCAGTTCTAGTTGGAAATAAAGAAGAAATTGAACAAGTTATTCAAGAGCGTGGGTATGATCTTTCTGTATTTACAGTTGTGGATATGGAAGATGAAGAGTATCGCAAAACATTGATTGAAAAATATATTGCCTTACCTGATACAAGATTAAAAGAAAAAGCTTTAAATCGTCGTATGCAGGATAAATTACAGTTTGCGATGGTGATGCAAGCAGTAGGAGATGTGGATGTTACATTTGCAGGTATTGATTATACAACAGGAGATGTTTTACTTGCCGGGCAGATGATTATTGGTTTAAAGCCAGGTATTGAGACAATTTCAAGTATTGGTTTATGTGACATTCCAGGATTTGAAGGCAGTGAAGGAAGCTTATTGGCAGTAGGCGATAGTGCAGTTTGTACAAATCCTAATGCCCAACAACTCGCAAGTATTGCGATTTCGGCTTGCGATACAGTGAAGTCTTTATTAGATTGGCAACCAAGATGTGCATGTGTTTCTTATTCAACACTTGGCTCTGGTCAAGGCGAGTTGATTGATAAAGTAACAGAAGCAGTTAAGATTGCCAATGAATTACGACCAGATTTAGCGATTGATGGAGAATTCCAATTGGATGCAGCCATTTCACCGAGTGTAGCCGCTAAAAAAGTGAAACGTGAAAGTAAAGTAGCAGGTAAAGCGAATGTTGTGATTTGGCCAGACTTAAATGTTGGAAATGTAGCTGTAAAGTTGATTCAACAATTTGGACATGCCGATGCCTATGGACCTATGTTACAGGGATTCAAGAAAGTTGTGTGCGACTGTTCAAGAGGGGCTCCTGTTTCGGAATTAAAAGGAAATATTGTGATTAGTGCTGTAAGAGCAGCTGGAGAAAAAAAGTAAGATGAAACATATAAAGTTTTAACGATTAACCCAGGCTCTACATCGACAAAAATTGCTTTATTTGAAGGGGAAACTTGTGTATATTCAAAAAATGTATCGCATGATGCCAATGAACTTGCAAAATATGAAAAGATAGCAGATCAACTTCCTTATCGTAGAAATATGATTTTAGATTTATTAAGTGAGGCAAATATCACTTTGGATGATGTGGATGTTTTCGTTGGAAGAGGTGGAGCCTTTTGGCAATGGAAGGTGGCACATATGAGGTTACGGATTTAATGCTAGAGCATGCTCGTAATATGCAAAATGGTGTTATTCATCCTGCTGCTTTAGGTTCACAATTGGCCAATGAGTTCGCAACAAAATATGATGCGAAAGCTATGGTGGTCAATCCTCCGGATGTGGATGAACTTCAAGATTTAGCGCGAATGACAGGTATCAAAGGAGTAAATCGTGTGATTCATTTACACGCATTAAATCTAAAAGAAACAGCGATTCGTCATAGTAAAAATGTATTAAATAAGAAATATGAAGAATGTAACTATATTGTTTGTCATATTGGTGGAGGCGTTTCTGTATCTGCACATAGACAAGGAAAAATGGTGGATGGTTTCGATATTGTAGGTGGCGAAGGGCCAATGGCTCCCACTCGTTGTGGTAGTATTTCGGTAGCGGATTTACTTCATATATGAAAAAGAATGATTATACAGTGGATGATGTAAAACCATTATTAACGAAGTCTGGTGGATTTGTGAATCATGTAGGTATTTCAGATGCTTTAGAACTAACAAATCGTGCATCACAAGGGGATCGTTATGCCGAAATGTTGTGGAACACGATGATTTACCAAATTGAAAAGTGCATTGGATCTATGGCTACTGTATTGCATGGAAAAGTAGATGGAATTTTGCTTGGTGGTGGAATGGTCTATAATCAAGATCTTGTAAACCAAATCACAGATACTTGTTCATTTATTGCGCCGGTTAGTGCATATCCTGGTGAATTTGAAATGGAAGCCATGGCAGCAGGTGCCATTCGTGTTTTAAATGGTGAAGAAGAATTAAAACAATATACGGGTAAATTATGTTGGAATGGGTTTGAGTGGGATTAAAAAATGAGTGATAAAAAATAAATATCTTAACTCTTGCCTTTGGAATTGCATTATTACCTCCAATCTGGGCTGTATTATCTCCTTATGCTGGAATTACTACAGGGGCTGTCGCATTGATTTGTGCTGGCCTTTATGTAGCAAATGGAAATAAAAAGAAGATGCATTAAAAATCACAATTGGTTTTTGCTAGGTGATTTATGGACAGTAATCGCTATTTGGGTTATGGAAACACTACAGTTTAATCCCAATGTAGAATTATACCTAACATTGTTTGTATTGGGTGGTTTGGCTGTTTTGATTGGTGAAAATATTCCAAAATATATTTTTACGCCAGCATGGCTTTGTGGCTGGGCAATTGGACTAACCATCATGGGCCCGTTATCAATCGATAGTCTAGGTACTTTACCTATTCAGATTGGCGCTAGCATGGTTGCAGGTGTCATCTATGTTGGTATTGGTGTAGATGCATTTCAAAAATTTATAATTAAAACAATAGAAAAATAATAATGAATCAAAATTGCAGGTATCTAAATAAGACTGTTATAAATCTCCTCCCTATTTACTCTTAGATGCCTGCTTTTCTTATAGAAAGAGGATCCTATGATTTGTGTTTATTATACAAAATATGTATTGAATGATCATGAGAATAAATACCAAAAGGAACATCAGATTGGCTTGTTTTTACTAAAATATGGATTACAAAAGATGAATATTGATTTTAGTGAAGAAGATATATCTTTAACGAATACTGGAAAACCATTTCTAACAAACACTAAGGATATGTATTTCAATATCAGTCATTGTGATGGATGGGTTGTGTGTGCTATTTCTAATCAAGAAGTAGGAATCGATATTGAAAGAGTTGGATATATGTCGGATGCCATGGTGAAAAAGGTTTTGAGTGAAAAAGAATCTGAATCAATAAATCAAAATCTTTTTTATCGTTTTTGGACATTGAAAGAAAGCTATTTAAAATGGTGTGGACAAGGCTTTTATATGGATCCTCGAAGGGTTGAATTTGAAATTTTAGAAAAGAATGTTCATTGTTTAACGGACGATGTTTATTGTGTATCAAAAAGAATGGATAGGGATTGTTATTTAGCAATCACAACGAAGGAAAGGGATGATATAAAATATGAATCTTTCGAAAAAAAGATGGCTGGTATTGATTGCGAGTTGTTTGATTAATCTGTGTATTGGAGCATTATATGCTTGGAGTGTATTTGCATCTGGAATGGCAGAATATTTATCGAGTATAAATCACTCTGAAATTACAACAAGTTCCTTGGCAATTGTTTTTTCAATTGCGAATATGGTGGGGCCCATCACTATGATTGGTGGAGGAAAATTAGTTAGAAGTATTGGACCTCGCTGGGTCATCACAATGGGTGGTGTATGTTTTGGCTTGGGTATGATCATTTCTGGATTTGCACAAGTGTAGGTATGTTGATTCTTGGATTTGGTCTTTGTTGCGGATTGGCAATGGGTATGACTTATGGATGTACAGTTAGTAATTGCGTTAAATTCTTTCCAGATAAGCGAGGACTTGTTGGTGGAATCACAACAGCTTCTTATGGCTTGAGTTCTGTAATTGTACCTATTATCGCAAATAAGATCATGGAAGAAACAGACGTCACAATGGCTTTTAAATTGATTGGAATTGCCGTGGTACTCATAGTATGTATCGCTTCCATTTGGGTGATTCCATGTCCGGATGATTTTGTTCCTAAAGGATATAACCATCTGTTGAAAAATTGAATTCAAATGTAAAGGATTATACGTGGAAAGAAATGCTGAAAGCACCTTCTTTCTATATTATGATACTTATGATGTGTTCAGGGGCTTTTATGGGGATGATGATTATTTCTCAGGCTTCACCAATGCGCAAAAACAAGTTATGTTATCGAGTGCAACAGCATCTTTAGTTGTATCTGTATTAGCTTTGTTTAATACAGGTGGACGTATTGTGGGTGGTATTATTTCAGATAAGATTGGTCAGGTAAATACATTAATACTACTTTTACTTTCTTCTATTGTTGGTTTATTCTTGTTAGTCATCGCAAAAGAAGGAAGCTTAGTGACTTTCTTAATGGGAGTATGTATTATTGGTCTTTGTTTTGGTGGCTTTATGGGAATCTATCCTGGATTTACTAATGAGAGATTTGGGGCTAAGTATTCAAGCGTAAACTATGGGATTATGTTTATTGGCTTTGCCGTATCTGGTTTTGTAGCGCCTGTGATGATTGGAAAGATTTATACTTCTACGAATAGCTATGTTCCTGCTTACTATGTGGCAATGGCATTGTCATTTGTTGGTATTGTATTAGCTTTCTTATATAAAAGAGTCGAGAAACAATCATGATACAAGTATCAAAATATTTAGATAATGTATATGTTTTACAAGATCAAGCTATGAGTAATTCAATTCTTGTGATTGGCAAAAAAAGGGCATTGTTGTTTGATACAGGATGTGGAATGGATGCTATAAGAGAAGTAGTAGAATCTATCACAGATTTACCTTTACTTGTTATTTTATCACATGGTCATTTTGATCATATTGGAGGTTCTTGTCAGTTTGATTGTGCCTATTTGGCCAAAGAAGATCGAGTTATATTGGAAGAATACGATGATGAATTAATAAACGTTTGGTTGAATGAATTAAGTGAAGAGAGTATTCATTTTAAAAGTAATGGTTGGAAACAAATCAAAGATTTAGATTTTCATGAGTTTGATTTAGGAGGTTGTATAGGAAAAATCATTCCATTATCGGGCCATAGTAAAGGGTCCATTGGAGTTTATTTTCCTTCATTAAAGATTCTTTTGGCAGCAGATGCATTATCTCCTGTAATGTGTATGATGTTTTTAAATCATACATCCTTAGAAAATCAATTAGAAACACTACATAAGGTTCAATCATTAAATTTTGATGTATTTATCACATCTCATAGTCCTGTATGGTTTGATAAATCGTTGATTGATCGTATGATTTTATGTATTCAAAATTGTAAAGGAAAAAGATTCCATCCGTATCAATATCCAAAACCTCCTCATGTAAATGGGTATATCTATGTAGATTCTATTGAAGATGAGCCAGTCGGATTGGTTGTAGAAAGTAAAGACATGATTCACTGATGATTAGTAACTTTTTAGGCTTTCCCCTAGAAAAATGTAATTTTCTTCAAATATTCCCCTAGAAAAGTGTTAAAAAGCATGGAATATTCCCCTAGAAAAATGTAAAAGATGTTGGAAATTTAAACCAACATCTTTTTAGGTTCTACCTGTTTTCACTGATATATTCATTTACGCTTTGTTTGACAATATTGAAGTTGACTTCACCATATTGTAGTAGGGCATTATGGAAGTCTGCATTGTCAAATTTAGATCTTAATCTAGATTTGGCTGTACTCTTTAAATCTACAATTTGAAGATATCCATAATAGTAAGATAAGAATACGGTTGGATTGTCTGCCAATTGATTGTAAATACTTTCTAATCCTTCTGAACTAAACATGTCGCCATATTCATTCTTGAAATCATTGAGTGACATACCATCATAATGAATGCTGATGTCCATTAAGACAATGTATAGATTGGTAAGAATATTATTCAAATTATAGGCTTCTAATAAGTCTTCATTATTATCTAAATAATGTAAAGACATGCTTTCCATATAAGTAGCCCATCCTTCTGACATACCTAGATTGTTGTAGAAGAATTGGACTGGGTATTTTAAATGTTCCTTGTTGTATTGCGCTTGATACATATGCCCGGCAATACCTTCATGAGCTAATGTTTGATAAAGTGTTAAACTTGATGGATCATCACCATAATCACGTTTGTTGTAGCGCATTTGATAGTTTTGTGAATAATCCAAGGCAGGTGTAATAAAGTAGGCAACAATTCCACTGACAGATTGATCTTCTGGTAGTGTCTTTAAATCATATTTCATGGTTTTTACTTCTGGAAAATCCTTTTTATAATTTTTTTGAAGGCTTTCTAGAATTTGATTTACATCCGTAAAATCCGTTGAAACTGAATCGAGTTCATACGCAATCATTGGATTGGCTTTATATAGTTTTTGGAATTTAGTAATGGCCGAATTGATTGCGGATTGTGTGTTTTCTTTAATTGTAGAAATAGAGTCAGTAGAACTTGTCGCATTTTCAACCAATACTTCATAATATTTCTTACCATTTTTATAGTTGGATAACCCTTGTAAAGGTTGTACTTTAGATTGTAGTGAAGTTAATGTATCTAACATAGCCTGATAACTCGGAAAGAAGCTAGTGTCCATGGCTTCTTTAACGGCTGTTTTATAAGAATTTGTTTTTTCTTCATCTAGATTTAAAGAGTCAATCGCATTATATAATGCACTTGTGATTGAACTATTCTCTTTATTATTGATGACATCTTGAATATCTTGAATAACAGAATCATAGTCAAACTGTAACGTATTCTTATCTGCTTGTTTTTTTGTATATTCCAATACATCATTTGTATAGCGGGGCACATCATTGATTAAAGTAATCAAATCTTGAATGTCTTTTTCACTTCGTAAAATGTATTCAGAAAAAACAGAAATCAAACTTTGGTGAAGTCCACTCATTGTGCTCCAGCAATTGTTTAAATATTGAAATTTCTTGTTCTCTGCTTTTAAACTCAATTCATTCTCATACTTAATTCATCATAGATGGTTTGTTGCGTCTTGTCTAAAGTACTGCGATTAAACTTGTTTAATTCTTTTTGATCTTTCTTAATTTCTTCTGTATTGTCTGTATAAAATTCACCAAGACTAACATCTACATTATTAATATCAATACCATAGTCTTCTGGATGTTCGAAGAATTGGTGCATCGTTGTATAGTCGTTTTCGGCATATTCAACTACCAATGGTTTGTGTATTTTGTGAAGCCTTTGTTTTCTTTAGCTGCAAACGTATTGTCTTGCATTGTAGTTGAACCACATGCAGTTAAAGATAGTACGGTAAAACCGACAAATAGTTTCTTAAATAAATTTTTCATAATTTCCTCTTATTCAAAAAAAGGACTGATTATTCATCAGCCCATGTAATTTTCTTGTTTTTAACACCTGCAATAGATGCCAACGCTAAAAGGTCATATCCCTTTTCAGAAATATACGCATGTCCTTTTTGGAAAGCTTTTTCAATCACCATGCCAACACCAACAATTTCAGCTTGTGCCTGCGCAATTAAGTTTTCTGTTCCTTTGAATGCTTCACCATTTGCCAAGAAATCATCAATGAATAAAACTTTATCGCCTTTTTTTAAGTATTCTTTTTCAATACAAATTGGATATGTCTTATTCTTTGTGAAAGAGAAGACTTCCGCAAAAGCAGGATCAATCATTGTGCTTGGTTGTGTTTTCTTGATGAAAATCAATGGCACATTCAAACGGATGGCTGTCGCATAAGCTGGGGCAATACCACTAGATTCGATGGTTACTACTTTTGTGATGCCTTTGTCTTTAAAGTGTTCATAAAATTCATTTCCCATTTCATCTACTAAAGAACAATCAATTTGGTGATTTAAAAAAGCATCTACCTTTAATACCTCATCATTGATAAAATGTCCTCTAGTCTCGATTGCGTTTTTCAGTGCTTTCATGTTGGTTTCCTTCCTCTTTTCGTTTTATTTGTACAATAGTTTGTCCGATACGATGATTCTTTACTTCCTTAACATATACATCCATTAAGTCTAGACTGACTTTAAAATGTGAACCTTCATCAGGAATTTGTCCATAATGATTTAGAATGTATCCTCCAAATGTGTCACAATCCTCGTCTTCTAGTGAAATGCCTAAAGCTTTTTCGACATCTTCAATGTCAGCTTGGCCATAGATTCTAAATTGATCAGAATCAATTTGTTGGATTGGATCTGGCTCTTCAATATCATCATCTTCTTGGATTTCACCAAGAAGGGTTTCAATAATATCATGTAAAGTCACGATACCGGTCATTCCTCCGTATTCATCAAGTAAAACCGCAAAGTATACTTTTTTGATTTTCATTTCCTTCAATAAAACATCGGCCTTCATATTTTGTGAAATAAAGAAAGGCTGATCCATTGCTTTATTGATGACATTATCTTGTTCAATCGAATCTAAACGGAAATAATCACGTGTATCTAGAATACCTACGACATCATCATTATCCTCATCACATACAGGGTATAATGTGTGACGATTTTCTAGAATGGTTTGTTTCCATGTTTCTTTATCGTCATTTAGATATAGACAAACAACTTCACTTCGATGCGTACAAATTTCTTCAACAGGCGTATCATCAAATTCGAATAAGTTTTCGATAAATTCTTTTTGACTTGGTTCTACTCCACCACCGTTGATTACTTCATAAATATCTTCTTCGGAATAATCTTCTTGTTCTTTTTCTACTTCAAAACGCAAGAAGAAAGTAAATGGTGTAAATAAGGATTGAATGCCTTTCGCAATGGACATAAATGTTTTTTCAAACTTGTCTAAATGAGCATTCGCAAATTTTCTTGGCAATAAATCACTCAATAAAATATATACATACACCAATAGAAGTACGACTACATAAAGTAATGGACCATGGATCATGGGTTGTAAATAGATTACACTCATCAAAGTGCCAAAAATTTCCATGCATAGAGATAACCATTTTAATGTAGCTTGATATTTATAAGATTCATCTTCGATTTCTTTATTTGTAGAAACGATGCTGCTTGTCATTGAAAACAAGATGTTTAGAATAAATGTAAATAAAATTAAGATGGGAAGGTTCATATTAACCCTCCTAAACTATACTGTAACGGGACTGAATCATCCGGATTCATGAAACTATCACTCCTTCATTAATACCCATTATCATACACAATTTAAAGGCTTTTTTCAATGTGATAAAGAAAACAACCAGAATAAATCTGGCTGTTTTAAAATTATAGATATTTACTTGCGTTATTCATTAAATATTGAATGATGGATTGTCGTGTCACAATTCCAATGAAAATCTGGCGATCATCGACTACGGGTACGAAGTTTTGTTTCAAAGATTGAGCGAACAATTGATCGACTGGAACATCGATTTGAACTGGTGGCGTAAAGTCTCCACGAATTAGTTCACGAATCTCCATTTGTTCAAGATCTTCTTTATGAATCGAAGGATGGTCTAATAGGTACCAAAGAAAATCCCCCTCTGTAATGGTTCCTACATAAACGCCTTCCTTATTAATAATGGGCATTGCCGTATATTTGTGCTTGCGCATGAGGGCAAGTCCATCTTCAACACTGATATTATCGTATAAATATTTAACACTATTTTTAGCCTTCAGAAAAAAGAATACATTTTCCTGCATTGTCTATCACCTCAGCTTTATACTACCATAATATTTATCATTTAAAAATCATACAATTATGGGAAATTGTACAGAAGTGTGATAGAATTTTTATAAAAGTGGAGGCAAGAAAATGGAACAATATAAAAAAGAGTTTATTGATTTCATGTTGGAATCTAAAGTATTAAAATTTGGTGATTTTACACTAAAATCAGGACGTAAATCCCCATTCTTTATGAATGCTGGTGGATATGTTACAGGTAACCAGTTAAAAAGATTAGGTGAATATTACGCAAAGGCCATCGTTAATCAATATGGTAAAGACTTTGATGTATTATTCGGACCTGCATATAAGGGAATTCCATTGGCTGTTGCGACGACAATCGCATTAGATCATTTATATGGAATGGAAGTTCGTTATTGTTCAGATCGTAAAGAAGAAAAAGATCATGGAGCTGATAAGGGAAGTTTCTTAGGAACAAAGCTACAAGATGGTGATCGTGTCGTTATGATTGAAGATGTTACGACATCTGGAAAATCAATGGAAGAAACAGTACCAAAGGTTCGTGGTGCAGCAAATGTTGAAATCGTTGGATTGATGGTTTCTTTAAATCGTAACGAAAAGGGAAAAGGTGAAAAAACAGCATTAACAGAAGTGAGTGAATTATATGGTTTCCCAACAGCCGCTATTGTATCAATGCCAGAAGTAATTGAATATTTAGGAGATAAATTAGATCCTGAATTAAAATCAAGAATTGATGCATATTATGAAGAATATGGAGCTAAGGAATAGGGTCGAAAGATTCTATTCTTTTTTGTTTACTTTGTGCATTGCGGTATATTTTGCATAAAAATACTTTGCGCACTGCGGTATATTTCTTGTTAAATTACTTTGCGTACTGCGGTATGTATATCTGTAAGTGCTTTATATAAAGCAAATTTATACGTTTTGTTTTTCTTGTGTTAAAATGCAACATTTTACGTTACTTTTGATCTATTGTGAACTAAAATATAAGTAGATAGTGCAGTATATAAAAGCGAGGTGATGGTGTATATAATATGCTGTACCATGACTTTAAGGAAAAGACGGATAATAATTCTTACAAAAAATTTCTAATTTTGATAAAATGTCTACAACAACGAGTCTTCTTACAGGATATAATTCCAGTTGTAGAAGGCTCGATTTTTGTATATTAGGAGGTATCTTATGATAATTACAATTACACGTGAATTTGGAAGTGGCGGAAGAACCATTGCCAAGAAATTAGCTGAAAAACTAGGCTATGCTTATTACGATTATGAAATTGTGCAACAAATTGCTCAAGAAAGTGGTTTTGCGAAAGAGTATATTGAAGAAAATGGGGAAGATGCATCAAGTACAAGTACATTTGGTTTTATTTGGAATAATTATGGATATAACTTATCGGACGAACTCTATATTGCACAAAGAAATGTAATTTGTGAATTGGCCGATAAAGGAAATTGTGTCATTGTAGGAAGATGTTCAGATTATATTCTTCGTGATCGTAAAGACGTATTGAATGTATTTATTCATGCAGACTTTGAATATCGAAAGAATCGTGTTGTATCGGTTTATGGACAAAATGAATTTGCCCCAGACAAACGAATTAAAGACAAAGATAAACGACGTATCGCTTACTATAAATATTACACGGATCGCAAATGGGCCGATGCCAAAAACTATCAATTGTGTTTAGACAGTGGTGTTTTGGGTATTGATAAATGTGTGGAAATAATTGAAAGTGCTATGTAGAAATTTAAGAGTGTTTGATTAAGGTCAAACACTTTTTCTTTTGTGTGGTGTATAATAAAGTACATACGGAGGAAACATATGGAACAAGATTCTCTATTCTCAATACAAGAAGATACAAGGCCTTTAGCGATCGTATGCGTCCAGAAACATTGGATGAATATGTGGGACAAAAACAGCTTGTTGCCAAGGGAAATCTTTTGTGGCAAATGATTGAACATGATCAAGTGACATCGATGATTTTCTGGGGTCCACCAGGAGTAGGAAAAACGACATTGGCACGTATTATTGCCCATCAGACAAAGAGTTATTTTGTGGATTTCTCAGCTGTTACTAGTGGCATTAAAGAAATCAAGGAAGTTATGAAACAGGCCGATACGCGTAGGGCATTGGGACAAAAAACAATACTATTCGTAGATGAAATCCATCGTTTTAATAAGGCGCAACAAGATGCATTTTTACCCTATGTGGAAAAGGGAAGTATCATTCTAATTGGTGCTACGACAGAAAATCCTAGTTTTGAGATTAATTCTGCCTTTTATCTAGGTGTAGAGTGTTTGTGTTAAACAGTCTAAATACGGATGACTTAAAAGATTTGATTATTCGTGCTATTTCCAGCTCTAAAGGATTAGGCAATTTAAAAATACATATTACGGATGAAGACATTGAGCGATTGCCGCATTTTCAGGTGGGGATGCCCGCTTTTGTTTAAATACATTAGAGATGGTTGTTTATAATAGTCCAAGTGAATTGGATGGTATTCATGTTTCACAGGATATTTTGAAGCAGTGCCTTCAAAAAGGTCGTTATTGTATGATAAAAAAGGGGAGGAACACTATAATATTATTTCCGCTCTACATAAAAGTGTACGAAACTCCGATGTGCAGGCCGCTGTATATTGGTTAGCACGTATGTTAGAGGCTGGAGAAGATCCTTTATATATCGCAAGAAGACTCGTTCGTATGGCTAGTGAAGATATTGGTATGGCAGATTCTAGAGCCTAGAAATTGTGTGGCAGCCTATCAGGCATGTCATTATTTGGGGGTTCCAGAATGCAATGTGCATTTAACGCATGCAGCTGTATATTTGGCTTTAGCTCCAAAATCAAACGCTTTAGAAGTGGCTTATAATAATGCGAAAAGTGATGCATTAAAAACATTAGATCAGCCAGTGCCTTTACATATTCGTAATGCACCGACAAAGCTAATGAAAGATTTAGGTTATAATAAAGGATATGAGTATTCACATGATTATGAATATCACATGACGGATATGCAATGTCTTCCAGATGCTCTCGTTGGTAAAGAATATTATGTACCAAGTGATCAGGGATCTGAAGTGAAGGTACGTAATCGTCTTGCGCAGATTAAACAAATCAAGGCGATGGTGCATAGAAATCGAATGATGAATAAAAAGTAGTTGAAAAAACATATAAGATAGAATAGTGTATTTTATGAAATAAAGGAGTGTTAAAGTGGAAACCACTCCAAAAAAGTGGAAACCACTCTATGAGATACAAACAAAACTTGGAGGATTACATGAAAATAGAAATTCATAGTTTACAAGAAACACAGGAATTTGCCACTAAAATGGCAGATCTTTGTAGAAATAAACAATTAGTCATTACATTAGATGGAGATTTGGGTGCAGGTAAAACAACTTGGACAAAAAGCTTTGGGAAAGCGTTGGGTGTAAAGAATGTGATCAATTCACCAACTTTACAATCTTAAAGGATTATAAACAAGAAGGGGGAGTCCCTTTCCATCATATTGATGCGTATCGTTTAGAAGGAAAATGTCAGGACTTAGGTTTTGAAGATTGTTTTGATGAAGGAATTACTGTAGTAGAATGGTCTGAATTTATTGAAGATCAATTGCCACAAGATCATATCAAAATTTCTTTTGAAGAAGGTATCGATGAAAATCGTACAGTGACATTAGAATATACGGGTCCTGTATCAAAAAGTATTGTGGAGGCATATCATGATTAGTTTATGTATGGATAGTGCTTATAAAGCATTGGTGTTAGGTTTATATAAAGATGGAACATTGATTGATGGTGTATCTATTGAAGCATTCAAGAAACAAAGTGAAACGATTTTTGTGGAATTAAATCAATTGTTTGAAAAGACAGGTTTAGACTATAAAGACGTAGATGAAGTGATCATTACAGATGGTCCTGGATCTTATACAGGCATTCGTATTGCGATGACAATTGCGAAAGTATTTTGTACACAAATGCATAAAACATTAAAGTGTATTAGTACAATGCAGTTGTTTGCGGGCATGGATGAAAGTGCCAATGTTATTTTGGATGCGCGTAGTAAAAGAGCGTATGTAGCACACTTAGAAAAGGGTGTTGTGGTTGGAAAAACACAAATTTTAGAAGTCGATCAATTGGAAGATTTCTTAAACGAACATCCTGGAACATTGTATGGAGATGGATATTTAGTGAATCAAGAAGCTGCAAGTTGTGATTTCTTGAAGAATTTTATGGAGGTACCAAGTCGTACAATTGAAAATGTACATGCCTTAGTTCCTCAATATTTAAAAGAAGTGATGCTTATAAAGCATGATTTTTAAAGAAATGAAAGACACGGATCTTGTTCGTGTTTTAGAACTTGAACAAGCTTGTTTTAAACAGCCTTGGCTAGAAAAAGATTGTTTATATGAATTGAATGAGAATCCTTTTTCTCATGGTTGGATTTTACTAGATGAAGATACCATTGTTGGATACGCCTTTTTATGGGAAACCTTTGAAATGGCGCAGCTTGCTCGTATTGGAGTTGATCCAAACTTAAGAAAAAGAGGATATGGTAAAGAATTGATGATGCATTTGTTTGATCGAGCTCGAGAAGTGGCTTGTGAATATATGACATTAGAGGTTCGTGCTAGTAATGAGGCAGCCTTGAATTTATATCGAAAAATGGGCTTTATTCAAGTCAATGTATCTAAAAGTTATTATCCAGATGGAGAAGATGCCATTGTGATGACATTGGCATTGTAGGAGGATTATATGATTATTATCGGAATTGAAAGTAGTTGTGATGAAACAGCCGTTGCGGTTGTCAAAGATAAAAAGGAAGTATTATCAAGTGTAGTCGCAAGCCAAATTGATGTGCATACAGAATTTGGTGGGGTCGTACCCGAAGTTGCGAGTCGTATTCATGTAGAAAATATTTCGTATTGTATAGAAAAAGCATTAAAAGATGCCAATATCACTATGGAAGATGTGGATGCGGTTGCCGTTACGCAAGGTCCTGGCTTAATTGGATGTTTACACGTTGGGGTGCAAGCTGCCAAGACTTTGGCTTTTGCCTACCATAAACCATTAGTTCCTGTACATCACTTGGCAGGACATATTTATGCCAATGAATTAGTTGTGGATATGAAATATCCTGTATTGGCACTAGTTGTTTCTGGTGGAAATACAGAACTTGTTTATATGAAGGATGAAACAAGTTTTGAAATCTTAGGAGAAACACAGGATGATGCGATTGGAGAAGCCTTTGATAAGGTGGCCCGTGTATTGGGACTTGGATATCCTGGTGGTCCTAAGATTGATAAATTGGCAAAAGAAGGAAAACCAGTATATGAACTGGCAAAACCGAAGACACAAGGTCGTTATGATTTTAGTTTTTCTGGATTGAAGAGTAGTGTTCTACAATTTACGAAACGTATGGAAAGACAAGGCAAGACATTTGATATGGCAGATTTAGCTTGTTCATTCCAAGAATGTGCATTGGATGAAATTTTCTCTCGAGTAAGAGCCGTATTAGATGATCATAAAGATATTCGCCATTTCGTTGTAGGTGGTGGAGTAAGTGCTAACTCAAGACTTCGTGAAAAAGTAGAAGAATTAAGAAATGAATATCCAGAAGTTGAGTTTACCGTGCCTCCAATGTATTGTTGTACAGACAATGCGAGTATGATCGGTGTTGCAGGAACCATCGCCTATCTTTCTGGAAGAAGAGGGGATGCAAGTTTAACAGCCGATTCAAGTCTAGAAATCCAATAGGAGGTTTTTATGCAAGAGTTACGTTTACTTCAAGAAAAAGATTTAGAAGTATATATCCAATCTATGTACATTATGTAAAGACAAGCGTTGCGATTTTTGATGTTGTGCCAGATTCTTTTGATGTATTTAAAGAACATATGATAGAAATTTCAAAGACAAATCCATTTTATGTTGCACTTAATGATGATGTTCTAATTGGCTATGGCTATGTACACCCTGCTTTTTCGAAGGAAGCGTATAAGTATTGTGTAGAACTTACTATTTATTTTAAAGAAGGAAAACATTATGGTTTGCCTTCAAAAATGTTAAATCAGCTTGAAACGGATTGTAGAAAATTAAATATGCGTTGGATCATTTCATGCATTACAGATTCGAATGAAGAAGTATTGCCTTTCATAAAAAACATGGCTTTACTATGTATGGGGCATTACCTTCTTGTGGTATGAAATTTGATGTGTGGCATGGTGTAGTTTGGCTTTGCAAGAGACTGGATGAGGTTAAAAAGGATTTTTCTTGTGCAAGTAATGCAACCATCTTAGGTAATGTTTCAATTGGTGAAGGTTCAAGTGTTTGGTATAATGCCGTGATTCGTAGTGAAGAAGAAACGATTGAAATTGGGCAAGAAAGCAATATTCAAGATCAGTGTGTTTTGCATACGGATTGTGGTTATCCATTAAAAATTGGTAATCGTGTTACGATTGGTCATGGGGCCATTGTGCATGGTTGTACGATTGAGGATGAGGTGCTTATTGGTATGGGGGCTATTATCTTAAATGGAGCTCATATAGGAAAGCATAGTATAATTGGTGCTGGTTGTGTTGTACCTGAAAATATGGTGATTCCACAAAGGAGTGTTGTGGTTGGAGTACCGGCTAAAATCATTAAAAAGACTTCAGAATCTCAGGTTTCTGACATTCTTTCAAATGCAGATCATTATGTAAAATTATCAAAAAAATTGGGTTAGTCATTTGGCTAATCCTTTTGTATATTGTAAAATCGATGTAGTGAGGTTGACTATGGAAAACTTATTAAATTATGTACATTTAAGAAGAGATATCGACTTTTCTATTCGTCCCTTTAATGAGGTGGATATGTTAGTATGTGCCGATTTATCTTATGTGGATTGGGATGGCATTGTGGAAAAGGACGAGGTTTCTTTAGAAGAAGCATGTCGTAAATATCTTTCTTTATATAGTGAAGAGGAATTAAAGAGTAAGTATACATTTTCAATGAATCTTCCACATTTGATTGATGCGTTGCAAGATACGATTCGTTATGGGAATATAAAGTTAAAGAACTATAAAAAAGTCTATAGCGATGAAGATGTGATTCAATTTAGTGTGGTAACACTTGTGTTGCCAGATGGATCTTTCGTTATTTCTTTTAGTGGTACAGATGGTAGTATTACGGGCTGGAAAGAAAATTTAATGATGACCTATAGCAAGGATCTTCCTTGTCAAATCCTGGCGAAGGATTATGTCAAAGAAACTATTGTGGATATTCCTGAAACGAGTTATTTGTTTGGGTTAAAAAAGAAAAAAGTCTATCCAAAGATGTATTTGACGGGGCATTCAAAGGGTGGAATCTAGCGATGTATGCCTATTTAAAAAATCCAGAACTACAAGGATATATTGAAAGTGTGAAAAGTTTTGATGGGCCTGGCTTTGCGGATGGTTTTTGGCAAGGTGATGAGGATGTGTCTAAGATTACAAACTATATACCTAAGGATAGTATTGTGGGTCGTGTTTTAAATCATAGAGAACAAACAAAAATCATGGATGCCCAAGGTTCTGGTCTAGTTCAGCATGATACGCTTATGTGGAGTGTGGATGTAAAAGACTTTAATTATTGTGATGCCCTCACAAAAGAGAGTGATGATTTATTGGAATATGCAAATAAGTTATTAATGGAGCGTCCACTGGAAGAAAAAGAGCGTTATTGTCATTTGATTGGAGAATTATTTGATCGTATGGAAATTTATACGATTGCGGATTTAACTGAATTTTCATTTAAACAGGCATTGTCTGGAATTAAGGAGATTCGTCAATTGAATGCAGAAGAAATTAAGTTTATGTTTGAAGTTGTGAAATTTATTGCGGTGCAATCCGCTCCAATATTAGTGAAAGGAAGAAAGTAAAATGAGAAAAATAGGTTGGATTGGTGCTGGCATTATGGGTCAGCCAATGGTTATTCATTTATTGAATAAGGGTTATGAAGTGCATGTGTACGCAAGACATCCAGAAAGGGTAGAACAAGCTAAAAATGCAGGTGCCATTTTAGAAGAATCGATTGAGTCTTTGACATCCAATGTAGATGTCATTTGTACAATGGTCGGTTTTCCTAGTGATGTTAAAGAAGTATATGATGTGATTTTTAGTTGTATTGATGCGGGTAAAACTTGTATTGATTTTACGACTTCAAGTCCAAAACTTGCCAAAGAATTGTATACAAAAGGAAAAGAATTGGGTGTTCATGTATTGGATGCGCCAGTGACTGGTGGAGATACAGGAGCAAAGAATGGGACTTTAACTGTATTGGTTGGTGCAGATAAAGAGGATTTTGAAACGAATAAAGAAATCTTTGAAGCGTTTGGAACACAAATTGAGTATTGTGGCAAGGCGAGTTGTGGTCAACATGTCAAGATGGCTAACCAAATCATGATTGCGAATACGTTACAAGGTATTTGTGAGGCCATGTCGTATTTGAAATGTAAAGATGTGGATGAATCTTTTGTATATCGCTTCTTGCGTAATGGAGCAGCGGGATCTAAACAATTGGAATTCCAAGGCAAAAAGATGTTAGAAAATGATTATGCGCCTGGTTTTTATGTGAAGCATTTTGTGAAGGATTTAAAAATTGCAGTACAAGAGGCACATTTTCCTTTGTATGGTGTAAATCGTGTCATCAAAGAATATGTGGATCTAATGGATCGTGGTATGAGTGATTTGGGTACGCAGTGTTTGATTGAATATTTTAGAAAGCCACAAATTAAAGCGGTTATCTTTGATATGGATGGTTTGATGTTTAATACGGAAAAGATGTTTAAGGATGAGTTTAAAGAGAAGGCTAAAGAATTAGGCGTTTCTTGTCCAGACTATTTTCCGGAACCTTTAATTGGTTGTGATTCAAGAAAGGTTGCAGAGTTTGAAATGATGTATCCAGGTGTGACAAGAGTTATGGAAGAAATTCAGGAAGAGCGCGTGGATTATTTCTTTACATATTTTAAAGAGCCTGGTAGTGCCAATATGGTTGGATTACAGAATTTAATTGAGTATATTGAAGAGAATAAGATTCCTTATGCGGTGGCTTCAAGTTCGCATCCGCAGGCTATTAAAAAGTTCTTGTCGCATGCAGGTTTTGTGTTAAGTCCAAATGTGATTGTATCTTCTAAAGAGGGATATAAATCAAAGCCGGCTCCAGATGTTTTCTTGGCTGCAGCAAAAAGATTAGATGTAAAGCCAGAATGTTTAGTGTTAGAGGATAGTAAGCATGGAATTATGGCAGCAGCCAATGCGAAGATGCATTCCATCTTTATTCAAGATCAGATTGCGCCAGATGACGAAATGAAGGAGTATATTCAAGAGTCTTGTACGGATTTAAATGGGGTAATTGATTATTTAAAGCGTTGTAAATAATTGGTTGCTACTTTATAATATTGTTGAGAAATTAATAGGAGGACGTAATGAAAAAAGAATTAGTCATTGTTCTTGATTTTGGAGGACAATATAATCAGTTAGTTGCACGTCGTGTTCGTGAGTGCAATGTATATTGTGAAATTTATTCATATAAAACAGATTTAGAAAAAATCAAAGCTATGGATCCAAAGGGAATTATCTTAACTGGAGGGCCAAATAGTTGTTATGAAGCAGATTCACCTACATATTCAAAGGAATTATTTGAATTGGGTATCCCAGTTCTTGGCCTTTGCTATGGCGCACAATTGATGATGCATGTATTGGGTGGAAAAGTAGAAAAAGCGGATCACCGTGAATATGGTAAGACAGAGGTTCTTGTGGATAAGACTTCTTCTAAAATCTTTGAGGGTGTATCTGAAAAAACAATTTGTTGGATGTCACACTTTGACTATATTTCACAGGTAGCACCTGGATTTGAAATTACGTCTCATACAGATAACTGTCCTTGCGCATCAAGTGAAAATGCAGAAAAAGGATTATATGCTATTCAGTTCCATCCAGAAGTATTACATACACAAGAAGGGTCAAAAATGTTATATAACTTTGTTCGTGGTGTTTGTGGATGCAGTGGTGATTGGAGAATGGATAACTTTGTTGAAGAACAAATTAAGGCTATTCGTGAAAAGGTTGGAGATGGAAAAGTTTTATGTGCCCTTAGTGGTGGAGTAGACTCTTCTGTTGCAGCTGTATTATTATCAAAAGCAATTGGTAACCAATTGACATGTGTATTTGTTGATCATGGTTTACTTCGTAAAAACGAAGGGGATGAAGTAGAAGCTGTATTTGGTCCTGAAGGTCCATATGAATTAAACTTCATTCGTGTAAATGCGCAACAAAGATATTATGAAAAGCTAAAGGGTGTTGAAGAGCCAGAAGCAAAGCGTAAGATCATTGGTGAAGAATTCATTCGTGTATTTGAAGAAGAAGCTAAGAAAATTGGAAAAGTTGATTTCTTAGTTCAAGGAACGATTTATCCAGATGTTGTTGAGAGTGGTTTAGGTGGAGAATCTGCTGTAATTAAATCTCACCACAACGTTGGTGGACTTCCTGATCATGTAGATTTCAAAGAAATTATTGAACCATTGCGTGACTTGTTCAAGGATGAAGTTCGTAAAGCTGGTTTAGAATTAGGTATTCCTGAATACTTAGTATTCAGACAACCATTCCCAGGACCTGGTTTAGGAATTCGTATCATTGGTGAAGTAACTGAAGAAAAAGTAAAAATCGTCCAAGATGCAGATGCCATTTATCGTGAAGAAATCGCAAATGCTGGATTGGATCGTTCAATCGGTCAATACTTTGCAGCATTGACAAACATGCGTTCAGTAGGTGTTATGGGTGATGAAAGAACATATGATTATGCCATCGCTTTACGTGCCGTTAATACAATTGACTTTATGACTGCTGAATCTGCTCAGATTCCATATGAAGTATTAAATAAAGTTATGTCTCGTATTATCAATGAGGTTCGTGGGGTTAACCGTGTAATGTATGACCTTACTAGTAAGCCTCCTGGAACAATTGAGTTTGAGTAGAGATAAAATGAATAAAAGTGCCTTATATAAGACACTTTTGTGTATTTATAGGTTGCTTTGCTACCAAATTGATACCAATAATATAGAGAGCCTGTTCCTGATGAGAAATTGAATGTGTATTTTATATCTCAGTTTTAGTCTGTGGTGTAACTATTTTTGTGATTCTTGTACTTCATGTATTTTATAAATAGATAAATTTCTAGAAATTTCACTTCTTCTAACTATTGGTTTGCTGCTAGTCTTGCTTTGTTCTGATTTTTCCGATGTTAGGCTATTTTTTAAGCGTTACTACGTCATAATCTATGCTGGAATCCAATCTCCAATCCATTTTTGTTTAGTGTAATTATAACGACGTTTATATACTCTTCCATTTTCAAGCTTATATCTCCATTCTATGATGTCTGCTCTTGCTTCAATGGCTGGATTTGGCCCGATTTCGTTTGCAAAAACAGAAATAGTTTGAATAAGTTGCAACTTAAAATTAGTGTTAATAATAAAATAGAATTAATTGTTTTTTTCATAAATTTACTCCTTCACTACTTTTATACCGGATTCAATTAAACTTTTTGGATTATCTATGAAAAAGGATTCTTTTCCGTTACAAAGAGAATATGTCCCATCTTTGTGCTGGATTAAATAATTCTTATTTAGTAGATCTTGCTCAGATAAAGTATCATTCAAATTTTTTGAATTTTCATAATAAGCTTCGAAAATTATGGAATTAGTTAGTATAGGTAATAAAAAAGGAAGAATAGTAGGAACTTATTTGTCTTTTGTTTGATTTGTTTGTTTAATAAATAATTCACTCGATACGAAAGTATACTGTTGCTTTTTCCTATCAAATAAGCTGAAATATCATTTGATATAATACTATCCGCAAACTGTATTTTCTTTTGTACATTTATTAGAGTTTCTGCATAATCTAGTGCATCAATCGGATTTAATGATTCTGTAACTTTTTCGTCTGCTCGAACTTCTATATAAAAGTTGATACATTTCTGTAACCAATATATTGGAGGAAACCACCAATACAAGATTGTTAGTATTGAAGTTACTTGTTTGAAAAGTATGTCATGTTGCTTTAGATGCTGCATTTCATGATTTAAAATATTACTTAGTTCATGTTCTGTAAAACTGATTTCAGGAATTAAGATGCATTTTTTGAAGCCAAAAACCATTGGAGATGGAACGTATTTGGTTACATATACGTCATAATCAGGATAAATGAAGCAATCTAAAAATTCTGAAACTTTGAAACAATGAGAATTTTGTATGATTTTCGCTTCCAGTTTTTTTGCCAATATAATATTCTGCACATATCTTCCAACACCAATCAATACTCCAATTAACCAAATTACAATTAGAATATGTGAGACTTTAATTGATGAAATATCTCATAATTTAAAAAGCTCATTATAGGATTCATGATAGAAGGTAGAGCAATTGTTTTTGTT
>ENA-OQCS01000024-OQCS01000024.1-human-gut-metagenome-genome-assembly--contig:-NODE-24-length-57359-cov-8.242190_pt1 | contig 57359 bp, 61 predicted proteins | sample MGYA00242757_ERZ504575 | MGnify/ENA primary metagenome ERZ504575 (study PRJEB26092, sample SAMD00036297) | human gut metagenome | host: Homo sapiens | study: EMG produced TPA metagenomics assembly of... | reverse complement strand
TTTAGGCTTTACATTTATTACCTGGTTGAGTTGCTCATCAGAATAATATCTATAGCCACTTACTGTAGTATGATGCGGATGAAGTTTTCCATTGGCATCCCAATTTCGTAATGTCTGGCAGATACGCCTATAATTTTTGAAAATTCATGTATAGAATAATATTTACTCAAAGTATCAACTCCTTTCAATAATATTCTACTCTAATATCTTATAAAACTCAACATATACTTATATGATTTTATAATTTATATTTAACTGTTAATTCCCTCCATTGAGAATATATGATGATCTTTAATTATCCTATCTTATAGCAATTCCGGAAAATATTGCAGACAACCTGCTGCATCAGAGAAAGACCGTTATGCGAAATTGCTGTTGATGACTTATATAATATATTGTACACTTATATAGATATAAACGCAAGATTTTACTATTTTCCCCTTAGATTATCAAGGAATTTTATGACACAGCAGGGTATACTTTAATTCAAGAGTGTAGCTGATAAGGCTGCTCCCAAACTTTCATACACATATTCCCGTCTGCCGCTGGTTTTCACACCTGCACTGCCACTGTAAACCGTGAAAATTGTCAGTACATAGTACTCATAAAACTATGTATCAGCGGTCAGACGGAAAAATGAACGGAGGATTTTTACAATGAATATTCCAAATAAAAATGAATTGACACGTATTTACGGCGAAGCAGAGAAATCAGCAGCACGTTTTCAGGCTGTAGCTGATCATTTCGCAGAAATTTACCATCATGATATAGCAGAATTTTTTACAGCACCGGGAAGAACGGAGATCATCGGAAACCATACAGATCATAATGGCGGCCGTGTGATTGCAGGCAGCATTGATATGGATACCATCGGTGCAGCTTACCCGAACAACAGCAGTGTTATCCGTATCACCAGTGAAGGATATGACAAGGAAGTTGTCGTAGACATCAATGATCTTGCCAGCGTACCGAAGGCTCAGGGAACCGTATCTCTGGTAGCAGGTATGGTGGAAGCTATTCAGAAATTCGGTTTTAAAGTAGCCGGTTTTGATGCTTATGTGACCACAAATGTAATCCGCGCAGCAGGTGTAAGCTCTTCTGCATCTTTCGAAATGCTGGTATGTTCCATCATTAATTATTTCTTTAATGATGGTGCAATGACATACATCAACTATGCAAAAGCAGGACAGTATGCTGAGAATGTTTACTGGCTGAAGGCTTCCGGATTAATGGATCAGCTTGCATGTGCAGTTGGCGGACCGATCCTTCTGGACTTCTCAGACAGAGAGAATCCAAAATATGAGAAGGAAACTTCTCTTTCCATGATTATGATCATCATCTTGTAATCGTTAATACAGGAAAAGGTCATGCTGATTTAAGTGAAGAATACTCTGAGATCCCTATGGAAATGAAAGAAGCAGCCAAGGCAGCAGGAGCAGAGCTTCTCTGTGAGACAACTCTTGACAAAGTGCTTGCAAATATGGATAAGATCGATAATGACAGAGCAATCTTAAGAGCGATTCATTTCTTCAAAGAGAACGAACGTGTAGAGAGAGCTGCAAAAGCAGTTGAAGAGAAAGATGGTGAGACTGTACTGAAGCTACTCAGTGAATCAGGAAAATCTTCCTGGGAATTACTTCAGAACTGCTATCCGATCAAAGCATATACAGAGCAGAAGATTTCTGTTGCGCTTGCTCTTACAGATCTCTTCCTTGAGAAACTGGGCAAAGGTATCTGCCGTATCCATGGAGGCGGATTTGCCGGTGTTATCATGTGCGTAGTGCCGGAAGAGGAGACAGAGAACTATGTTTCCTATATTTCTGAATTTGCAGGAAAAGAGAATGTATATCCGATGAATATCCGCGCAGTCGGTGCAGTACATATTGAAAAGTAAATATGCCGCAAAGGGTGTTGTCGAACATAAAATTATGAGCAGACAGCGAAGCAGATTGTGAATATCTGTTTGACAAATATTGATTTAGATGTTATCAGGAAAAACAGGCAGCAGTAAGGTGGATTGGATTGCCATACACTTTACTGCTGTTTTTTTGATGGAAGTTTCCTGTTTTGCTTTTCAATGTAAAATTCCTGTATTATAATTGTGATAATGTATAATTATGATAAGAATATATGGTGATTTTTGTAGATAATGCATTTTGTATCTGTTTATCAGAATGTGAAATTTACAGGAATTGCTACAGAATTATCAGGTATCTAACCGAATAAACTGCGGAGCAGTTATTCGATGTAGAGCCGCGTAACGAAGCGGATGATTTTATCCGTCTGACATGAGGGGGAAGGAATAATGAAAAAAAGGTGGACAATGCGGAGGGCACTGCTTGTTCTGTGCATTGCAAGTGTAGTGTTCGCGCTTCTTCTGCAGACATTTCTGTTTCATCAGTCTCTGCGCAGACAGATTCGGGCAGAGAGCATTTCAGATCATGAGATTTCTCTGAATAAAATGCAGACAGATCTGTCTAATTTTATCCACACAATACGAGGGGAAATGCTTACGATCTACAGTGAGCAGGATCTTATCGCAGCTATGCGTGAAGCTGCGGAAAAAGATACAGACATGAAGGATTATTACTGGAGAAGCTGGTATTTTGCAAGGAAGCGTTTTACAAAGGAGGATCAGCTTCTTGCCATGTATCTTTATGATACAAAGGATCATCTGATCAGCAGCTACCGCTACAATTCAGTTACATATCCCAAAGATATTTACAAGGCAGAGTATGATGATAATTCAGAACGGGTTTATGATTATGTGCATGGAAAACGTACAGATCTGATGATTTCCGGATATCACAATTCTGCTGCAAAGAAAGATATTGTGCGGTTTGTGCTGAAACTGCACAATTATGATGCAGACAGGAATGCCCTGGGGTATCTGGTCTGTGATATTAACAGTGCGGCACTTACTTCTATTATGGCTAAATATGTAGATGTAGAGCAGGTATGTCTGTGGCTGCAGCCGTTAAATGACCGGGTGATCGCAATGACCGGGGAGGCTTCAGAGAGTCAGTGCAGAATCCAGAAACAGCTTGCAAAGGTTGTACAAAGTCATTATAAATCCGGTGAACTGGAACAGGAGTATGATGGGAATTATCTGATCCAGGTGTCTCAGGAGAATTATAATCTGGAGGCATTTGTGCTTGTCTCACAGTCTCTTCTCACTGCAACGCAGAAGACACTGATCCGAACACTTCTTATTATAATGGGAGCCATGATCCTTGCGATTATGGTGATCGTATTGTTTGTGTCTCAGTGGATGACAAAGCCTGTAGAAGAAATGAGCAGCACTATCACGCGGATCAAGGATGGAGAAACCCAGCTTCGGGTGCAGCCCGTAGGATGGTCCCAGGAGCTGACTACGCTGGGTACGGAATTTAATGAAATGCTTGACCGTATGCAGGTCATGGCGCAGGAAGAACTGCAGCATAAAATGCTGGTAGAGCGGACGGAATACAAAATGCTGCAGGCGCAGATCAATCCCCATTTCCTCTATAATACACTGGATACCATGAGCGGGATTGCCAATGCTCAGAACTGTCCGATGGTAAGCGGTATGTGTCATTCACTGTCTGCAATTTTCCGCTACAGCCTGAATATGACAGATGAGCTTTCCACTGTGCAGAATGAGATGGCGCATGTGAGAAATTATCTCTATGTTATGGATGTGAGAAATGGCTCAACGATAGCTTACGATTATCAGATTGACAGCGATACACTGGCAGATCAGATGCCGCGTATCTGCATCCAGCCGGTTGTGGAGAATGCACTTACACATGGTCTCAGAAACGTCCGCCGTAAGGACAAAAAGCTTCTGATCCGTTCAGAACATGTGAATGAGAATCTGGTGATCACAGTTCAGGATAATGGTGCGGGAATGGATGCGGAATCTATGAACCGTCTGCTGGATCAGAATGATATGAAACGTGTGGAATCCGGCATCTCCATTGGAATCCTGAATGTTAATGCGCGTCTGAAGAGGCTTTTCGGAGAGAAATACGGACTGCATATTGAAAGTACAGCAGGCGAGGGGACAACTGTGACGATCACAGTCCCGGCTGTTTCTACGGAGAATTCCGGTGGTATGGAAAATGTGTAACTGTTCAGTACCTTCACAGTTACGAGCCAAAATGCATTAAAAATCACCTGCGGTGATGGCATTTGCTTGTATGTCTCGGGATTTTGGTACTTACGTGCCAAACACCTCGCGGGATAGTAGACTACTGAATAGTTACGAAAATGTTCAAAAATGAGCAAGGAGAGAGACAATGAAAAATATGAAATATAAGGTTCTTGCTGCAGATGATGAATTCTGGAGCAGGGAAAATATCCGGAACCTGATACTATGGGAGGAGTATTCCCTGGAATTTCTGGAGCCTGCATGTGACGGGGAAGAGGTTATAGAGAGGATTGCCGAAGAAAAACCGGATATTATTCTCACAGATATTAATATGCCATTTCTGAGCGGTCTGGAATTGCTGCAGCGTTTGCAGAATGAATACCCTGAAATCATTACCATTGCCATCAGTGGCTATGATGACTTTGATAAGGTAAAGGTGTATTTGTTTCCGGCGGTCTGGATTATCTTCTGAAGCCTGTGGGAAAAGAAGAGATGGTAAAGGTGCTTACCAAGGCACTGGGACTTCTGGAAGAGCGGGAGAATACAAAAAAGCAGGATGAGACCAGCAAGCTTCAGAAACATAAGCTGTCATCATTTCTGGAAGACAGTGAATACTCGGCACTGCTTTCCGGAAAACTGTACGGGCAGTCAGCATCCCAGACTCATGTATCTAGCACGAATACATTTTCGGAAGTAGCCACACTGATGGTTAAATTTTACAATATTACAGAGATTGCGGAGCAGTTTGAACATGATAATCTGCAGATGTCCTGGAATATCAAGTCCAGATTGAGAGAATTGACCGGTCTGGAGGAGAATGCGATTATTTTTAACAACAGCAATAAGATGAGTGAATTTCTTATTGTAAAGACTGCTGATGCAAAGGAATTCAGAGCACTGGCGGAAAATATTCTGAAGGAGTTTCCGCTGGAAGAATACGGCCCTGTTTCTGTTGTGCTCCATGAGCAGACAAGTTCACTGGATGATATCGGTACAGTTTACAGAGAACTGATCTCAACACTGATTACCCGTCCGTTTAACAGGGAACACAGTATCCTTCCTGTCCGGAAGAGAAAACCGGAGAGCTGCCAAGAAACAGCGAAACGCAGATGGTTGGGAAATCAGCACCTGCACATATGGAGACGGAGTTGTACCATCTGTTGACAACGGGACAGAAGGCAGAGGCAGAGAAGCTGATCTTTAAGACCTGTAATTTCAGACAGTGTGATGATGGAAACTGGACTTACCTGGATGTGAAACAGTATGCGGGCAGGATTACAGGAATCCTTTACCGTTATGTTCAGGAGAAATGCCCGGAGCTTACCGCACAGGCAGAGGAAGCCATGGATAACATTGATTATTATATGAAATGTCTCAATGCACACTCTCTGCTTGTATCCCTGAAAATCCTGCTGGACAGCTTATGGGAGAACGGAGAAGATAAAAGCTCTGATGCAGGTTCTATTATGCAGCAGGTAGAGCAGATCCATAAATATATTGAGCGTTCCTATCATGAGAATATTACACTCACTGCTCTGGCAGAACAGTATCATATGGATGCAAGCTATCTCTCCAGGACTTTCAGTCAGAAATACGGTGAGACGATCATTGCATTTCTTACCAGAATCCGGATGGAGAAAGCGGCAGAGCTTATGAAAGATCAGGACAAGAAGCTGGAGACGATTTCGTTTCTGGTGGGATATGATGATTATAACTACTTCAGCAGAGTGTTCCGAAAGAAGATGGGATGCAGCCCGAGGGAGTATCGGAATAAGTTTGCACAATTATAATATGGAAGAAACTCAGGTAGAATTGAGTGGACAGTAACGAAAGCGGAAGTCCTCTGTATGGCGGTTCTTATCGAATCGATACAGAGGACTTTTTTGAAAGATATACAACTATAGCAATTCCATAAATTACTGCAAACAATCCAGTCCATCATAGCGTGAAGTCCTGCGTCAGATATCTTTGCCGTGCGTCAGCACGCCTGCAGGTATCTTCCTTGTCCTTCGCACTCTGCTGAACTGTCTTGATTGCATTATTTTATGGAATTGCTATAATCAATAGAGAAAACATACAAGTTACTGGCATTTTGCTTGACTTGTTCATATTTTGTCCAAGTTTTATATATAAACTGGTCAAAAATGTGCAACAAAATTTTCCAAATATGTCCTAACTGACCAAAGGCAAAGTATGGTTTAATATAATCACAGAGGAACGGAAAGCCCGGAAAAACTTCCGTTCAAAAAAATAAGAAACCAAAATTTTTCAAGGAGGGTTTTACAACATGAAAAAAAGAATGAGAAAAGCAGTCGCTATCGCAGCAACAGCAGCAATGGTTGGTTCTTTACCGGCTGGTGCAGTTACAGCACAGGCAGCCGATGACGACATCACAATCGGCGTATCAATCTGGAGCTCCACAGACGTACTTGGAAGCCAGAGTAAAAAAATCATTGACAAAGCAGCAGATGCTCTTGGTGTTAATGTAATGTATGTTGACCAGGGCCACGTATCTGAGCAGGTTACAGCTTCTGTTGAACAGCTTTGCGCAGCAGGATGTAACGGTATCGTAATCTGTAACTCTGCAGACTCTGAAATGACATCTGCCATCCAGACATGTGATGCAAATCAGGTTTACCTTACACAGTTCTATCGTATCATCTCCGAAGAGAACAGCCCTGAAGTATATCAGACAGCATGCAACTCACAGTATTATCTTGGTGCAGTTCATGAAGACGAAGTAACAAACGGATATACACTGGTTAACCTGCTTCTTGAGAACGGTGACAGAAACATCGGCCTTGAGGCATGGACAGTTGGTGATGCTACATTCCAGCAGAGATGGACAGGTTACAAACAGGCAGTTGACGAATGGAACGAAGCTAATCCTGATGATCAGGCAACAATCACAGAGCCTGTATACGCTAATACATCTTCCGAAGAAGGTGCAGCAGCAGCTCTTTCCCTTTACAACTCCAACCCTGATATGGACGCTCTGATCGTTGCAGGTGGCGGCGGTGACCCGCTTGTTGGTTCCATCGGTGCTCTGGCAAACGAAGGACTTACAGGAAAGATCGACGTTGTTTCCACAGACTTCCTTGATGACCTTGGCGAGCAGCTTGAATCAGGCGGAATGTTTGCTGAATCAGGCGGACACTTCTGCGACCCGTTATATGCATTCCTTATCACATATAACGCAATCAAAGGCAACTATGTAAAAGATGAAGGATCCTTCGGATACGAAATCCAGTTCCCATATCTGTATGTATCTTCTTCCGAAGACTATGAAAACTACAAGAAATACTTTGTAGATGACGATCCATACACAGATGAAGAGCTTGTGGAATTAGCAGGATACAGCTTTGATGATCTGAACAAAGCAGCTACATCACTTTCTATTGAGGATGTTATTTCCCGTCACAGCAACTAATATGATGAACTTGTGCTCCACTGCCTTTTCTCCAAAGGGCAGTGGAGAAACTTTTAAGAAGTAATTGTCAGTGCCCGCTCGAAGCAAAAGGCCAAACCCTGAGGAAGCGTCTGACTCCTGCTTTTGGCGGGCGGAGAAATGGATAAGGAGAAATGGTTATGAAAAAACTCAAACAAAGCCAGTATTATGGAATCGGCCTTCTGGTTCTTATGCTTGTAGTTTTCTGGGCAGTATTTAAAGTACTTGCACCGACTACTTTCGGTTCCCCGGAGAAACTGGCCACTTACATGAAATCAGCATTAATTTACGCAGTTGGCGGATGTGGCCTCTACTTTATCTGCGTAATGGGACCTTTCGATATGAGTGTTGGTGCCAATATCGTACTTTCATCCATTATCGCCTGCAATGCAAGTGAGAAATTCGGTTATGCCGGTCTTATCATTGCACCGCTGATCTGTGGTACGATCATTGGTCTCATCAATGGTGTGGTTTATATTAAATTACATATTTCTTCCCTGATCGTTACATGTGCCTGTCACTGATATACGAGGCATTCAGTGTATATGCCACAAACGGAAAGAACGTAATACTTTCAGCAGACTACAGAGCATTTGGTGATTATCCGGTCAATCTGATCCTGGCACTGATCGCATATCTGCTTTGCGCATTCATTTTGAAATATACAAAAATCGGTACTTATACTTACGCCATCGGAAGTAACGAAGTTGTAGCCAAGAACATGGGTGTAAATGTTCCGAAATATAAGATCGTAGCATTTACTCTTGCAGGATTTTTCTTCGGACTTCAGGCAATCCTGACAATCAGTTTTGGTACTTCCATGACATCAGCTTCCAACCTTTCCTCTATGAGCCGTAACTTTACTCCTCTGATGGGAACATTCTTTGGACTGGCATTTAAGAAATATGGCCATCCGGTTATCGCTATTGTAATCGGTGAAATGATCATTCAGCTTATGTTCAACGGTTTCGTTGCACTGGGAGCTCCGACTACGATCCAGAACGTAGTAACAGGTGTTGCTCTGCTGGTTATCGTTGCACTGACAACTAAACCGGTTAAAGGTCTTGTAGTAAAATAAGGAGAACGATTATGGGTGAAATATTATTAAGAGCAGAAAATATTGATAAACATTTTGGCATCACACACGCCTGGACAACGTTTCCTTTACCTTTAATAAAGGTGAGATCCACGCACTGATCGGTGAAAACGGTTCCGGTAAATCTACATTAACATCCTGCCTGACAGGTATTTACCAGAAAGATTCCGGCAAGTTTATCTTGAAGGAAAAGAGATCACCGCAACCAACCAGGTTGAAGCCAACCATCAGGGTGTAGCCATTATCGTACAGGAGATCGGAACACTTTCCGGACTGACTGTAGCAGAGAATATTTTCCTTGGAAACGAGGATCAGTTTACTAAATGTGGTATCAAAAATACCGCAGCAATGAACAAGAAAGCCCAGGAATATCTGGACAGTTACGGATTCAACTATATTGATGCAACTAAGGTGATCGATGATTACAACTTCGAGGATCGTAAGCTGGTAGAGATCGTAAAATCTACCTACTTTAATCCGAAGGTTCTGGTTGTAGACGAGACAACAACAGCACTTGGACAGAAAGGCCGTGAAGAGCTTTTCAAGGTAATGCACAAGGTTCGTGACACAGGAAACTGCGTAATCTTTATTTCCCATGACCTTGAGGAGGTTATCGAGCAGTCTGATAATATCAGTGTACTTCGAGATGGTGTGAAGATCGGTTCCATCACAAAGGAAGAAGCTACACCTGACAGACTGAAAGCCTTAATGGTAGGCCGTGAGATCGGTGATAGCTATTATCGTACAGACTATGGCGAAAAAGTATCTGATGAAGTTGTTCTTTCCGCTAAGAATGTGACAGTAAAAGGACAGATTGAGAACCTGAACCTTGATCTTCACAAAGGTGAGATCCTTGGTATCGGAGGACTTTCCGAATGTGGTATGCATGAGTTGGAAAGGCACTCTTCGGAGCTTCCTATTTCCGCCAGGGAAGTGTAACCCTGGGAGATGGCACACCGATCAATTCCATTCCGGATGCCATCAAACACAGTATTGCATATGCTTCCAAGGACCGTGACAATGAGTCTCTGGTCATCAATGATACAATTGGCGATAACATCTGTCTTCCATCTCTGGAGGATCTGAAAACTCATGGATTCCTTCGTGCAAAGACAATGAATGAATTTGCCAATAAATTTGCAAAACAGATGAGTACAAAAATGACAGGTGTTGACCAGTTTGTATCCGCTCTTTCCGGCGGTAACAAACAGAAGTTGTTCTTGCACGCTGTTGGTAAGGACTCCGACCTGATCATCCTTGACTCCCCTACACGTGGTATTGATGTCAAAGTTAAAGCTGATATCTACGCCATGATGGACGATATGAGAAAAAGAGGAAAATCCATTATTATGATCTCTGAGGAAATCATGGAGCTTCTGGGTATGGCAGACCGTATCCTGATCATGAAGGACGGTAAGATCAATGGTGAATTCCTTCGCTCTCCGGATCTGAAAGACACAGATCTGATTGACAATATGATTTAAGGGGGTAAAAAAATGAGTACAACAAAAAAATCAACTGAGCAAGTACCATTTCTGGAACGTCCCATTGTGCGTACGATCCTTCCTATTGCAGGATTCGTAATCATCTGTGTATTATTTGCATTCCTCACAGACGGCAGACTGTTTCAGCCGAAAAATATATCACTGCTTCTGAGCCAGTCATACATGCTGCTGATCTCATCTATCGGCGTGTTCATGGTAATGACAATGGGTGGCCTGGATTTCTCCCAGGGCTCCATGCTTGGTGTTGCTTCCATCGTAGTCTGCTACCTTTCCCATTACAATATGGTTCTGGCAGCTCTGGGTGGTGTGGTAACAGGCGGATTGATCGGACTGATCAATGGTTACTTCAATGTTAAGAGAAAAATCACAAGCTTCATTGTTACAATCTGTACAATGTATCTGTTCCGTGGAGTTTGTGCTTATGCAACAACTAACTCACCTGTTTACGCAGTAAGTGATATTTCCAAATACAACACACTGCCATTCATGCTTACTTTCACAGTGATCATCTTCGTAGTGGCATACCTTGTATTTACTTACACAGGTCTGGGATCCAGACTGAAAGCAATCGGTGCCGGTGAAACAGCTGCAAGATTTGCAGGTATCCGCGTAGAGACTACAAAGATCCTTGTATTCGTGGCAGCAGGCTGTATCACAGGACTTGCAGCATTTGTAAATGCCATCAAAGTAGGTTCCGTTACATCAACAGCCGGAAATCAGCTGGAAACACAGATCATGATCGCTCTGGTACTTGGCGGAATGCCTGTAAACGGCGGTGCTAAAGTAAGATTCTATAACATCATTCTTGGTGTTATGACATACAAAGTACTTTCCAGTGGTCTGGTAATGCTGATGATGCCGACACAGTTACAGCAGCTGATCCTTGGTATCATCTTCCTGATCGAAGTAGCAATCTTCAGCGACAGAAAGACTGGTATGATCGTGAAGTAATTAATTGTATAATATCGATTATATAACTGGCGTATTCGTGTATTATGTTCATACCTACATAAAATCCCAACTCCGCAGAATTGGTCTGCGGGAGTTGGGGATTTTTGTCGTTTTTGTGTTCTCGTCACATTGATCACCATAGTATATTTCTGTTGCCTATCCTGTCAGGGCATGATAAGCTAAACATATAAAATCTGGTATTATGGGGTAATATATACAGGAGGGCGTAATAAATGATAGATATAAAAAATATCAGTACACACTGTACGCGCAGTGAATTTGTAGGAACCGCAGTTCTGGATACGATCGGGCTTGTGATTTCAGGGATTGATGATACTTTGCTGGAGACTATGAACGTAGGAATGAAGTATCGCTGTCTGGGACTGTTCAGTTCCCGTACAGGTGCTGCAGGGCAGATCACAGCTATCGATGATGCGGTGAAAGCAACCAACACAGAGGTTCTTTCCATAGAATTGCCGAGGGATACCAAGATGGGGAGGTCATGGAAACTATATTGTTCTTGGGGGAACTGATGTCTCGGATGTACGCCATGCCATATCTATGGCTTTGGAACTTACGAATAAATATGCAGGTGAACTCTATATCAGCGAGAGCGGACATCTGGAATTTGCTTATTCAGCCAGTGCAGGACAGGCTCTGAATAAAGCCTTCGGAGTACCGGTTGGAGAAGCCTTTGGGTTTATGGCGGGTTCTCCGGCTGCAATAGGACTTGTGATGGCAGATACTGCGATGAAATCAGCGCCTCTTTCCATTGCGAAATATATGACGCCGAATAGGGGAACCAGCCATTCCAATGAAGTGATTCTGGCAGTTTCCGGAGATGCCAGTGCTGCTAAGACAGCGGTATTAAATGCCAGACAGACAGGTCTGGAGCTGCTGATCGGAATGGGCAGTTATCCGGAGATACCGGGGATTCCATATTTGTAAGGATAACCTCTGTTCCCTGATTCGCACTGCAGGTACTGAAAAAATCCTTGACTTTTTTTAAAACAGTCCGTATAATAACCAACGGTAAATTTAAGAAACAGATATTTGGTATTATTGGAAACGGTACATCCTCCAGGATGGTTATGAACAACACAAATCTCTAATTGGTGTTATTTATACTATCTAAGGAGGATTTTTTATGCCTAAAAACAAGTTTCAGGAAGTTATTTTTACGATTATCATGGTATTTGTAATGGTTTATGCCATGATCTGCTACAACATTGTACTGAACACAGGGACAATGACAAATGAGACATTTCTGTTAGCTTTTCATGAATTAACATTCATGGGACCGATTGCATTTATTCTTGATTTCTTTATCATCGGTGGTCTTGCAAAGAAGATTGCATTTGGTATTGTGGATATGAGAAGAGATAATCCGTTCCACCTTGTACTTGCAATCTCAGCAGTATCCGTTGCATTTATGTGTCCATGTATGAGCTTTGCGGCAACTGTGCTGATCAAACATGCACCGGCAAGTCAGATCATTCCCACATGGCTCCAGACAACAGCAATGAACTTTCCGATGGCATTCTTCTGGCAGATCTTTTATGCCGGACCATTCGTAAGATTTATTTTCGGAAAGCTTTTCCCGGAGAAAGAAAAGGCAGCAGCTTCTGCCGAATAAAAAATATGTAATTTTGACTGCAGCATTCTGTATTTCAGGATGCTGCTTTTTGTGTTCTTATCTACACAACATAAATTGTACTTATTTTAATACACTATTGACAAATTCTGTCATTTCTTGTAATATCATATAAAACATATCGAATAACTATGAAAAGTAGAGAATGCAAAAAACTACTGGTACCTTAAAGGAGATGAAACATGATCAGAAAATTATTTGCCTTTGGTCTTGCAGTTGTACTGACACTGATGCCGGTACAGGCTTTTGGAAAAACGGTGTCTGTCACCAATGTTTCCTATGATCCTACCAGAGAGATGTTTGAACAGTATAATAAAATATTTGAAGACCACTGGAAGGAGAAGACCGGGGAAGATGTGGAAGTTATACAGTCCCATGGCGGTTCAGGGAAACAGGCACTTGAGGTAGCCAATGGTCTGGATGCAGATGTGGTAACCCTGGCACTGGAATATGATATTGAGTCTATTGAAAACGCAGGGCTGATCAAGGCAGGATGGAAAGATAAATTTGACAATGACAGTTCTCCTTACACATCCACTATCGTATTTCTGGTGAAGAAAGGAAATCCCAAGGATATCAAAGACTGGGACGATCTGACGAAAAAAGGAGTGGGAGTAGTAACACCAAATCCGAAAACCTCCGGCGGTGCCAGATGGAACTACATGGCAGCGTGGGCTTACGCAGATAAAAAGTATGGTGGCGATGAAGCGCAGATGAAGGAATTTATCAAGAAACTTTACCGGAATGTGGTGGTTCTTGACTCAGGCGCAAGAGGTGCAACGACCTCTTTCGTGGAGAACGGACAAGGAGATGTGCTGGTTGCGTGGGAAAATGAAGCTTATCTATCCATGCGGGATTATCCGGATGAGTATGAGATTGTTACTCCAAGCGTAAGTATTCTGGCACAGCCTTCTGTGGCGGTGGTAGATGAAGTGGTGGATTACAGAGATACAAGAGATGTGGCAACTGAGTATTTGAATTATCTGTATTCCGACGAAGCACAGGAGATCGCAGCAGAGAATTATTTCCGCCCCACTAATGAGAAAATCCTGAAGAAGCACAGTAATACGTTTGATCTGAATATAAATCTGGCAAATATCAGTGATTATGGCGGATGGGATAAAGTGCAGGAGAAACATTTCACAGATGGCGGAATTTTCGATCAGATTTATGAGAGATAAAGGAAGACAAGATGAAGCAAGAGCATAAGCACAGACAGAATATATGAGACAGGAGAGGTGGTAATTGATTATGAAAAAAAGAAATAAACCGGTGATTCCAGGGTTTGGGCTCTCCATGGGAATTACCATTTCCATATTGAGTCTGGTAGTTCTGATTCCCCTGGCAAGCCTGGTGGTCTACACAGCGAAGCTGAGTTTTAAAGATTTTATCGAAACCATCACAAGGGCCAGAGTGCTGGCATCCTTTTATACCAGTTTTGTATGTGCTTTTGCAGCAGCAGTAATAAATGGAATTATGGGAACTATTCTTGCGTGGGTGCTTGTGAAATATGATTTTCCGGGCAAGAGACTTATGGATGGGGTGATCGAACTTCCCTTTGCTCTTCCCACAGCGGTAGCAGGTATTGCGCTGACATCCCTGACCTCAGATTTCGGAATTGTAGGCAGCTTTTTTGCAGGATTCGGTATCAAGATCGCATACACAAGAATCGGCATTACAGTGGCTATGATATTTGTAGGGATACCGTTCGTTGTGCGAAGTGTACAGCCGGTTCTGGAAAAGATGGATAATTCTTACAGCGAGGCAGCAGGAGTGCTGGGAGCAAAGAAAACAACTATCTTCTGGAAGGTCATTTTTCCGGAACTGAAGCCCGCAATCTTTGCAGGGACCGGACTTGCGTTCGGAAGATGTCTGGGTGAATATGGAAGTGTTGTATTTATCGCAGGAAATAAACCCTATTATACAGAAATCACACCGCTGGTTATTATGTCAGAGCTTCAGGAATTTGATTATTCAAGTGCAACGGCAATCGCACTTGTGATGTTGGCAGTTTCATTTTTTATTCTGTTCCTTAACAGTATGATACAGCAGAGAAATGCAAGAATTTTAAGAGGAGGAAATGCCTGATGGACAACAATGAAAAGGCTTCGGAGAAAATCACAAAATGGTTGCTTGTCGGGATCAGCGTTCTGTTTCTGGCAGTCATGCTCCTTTTTCCTCTGATCACCGTGATCACAGAAGCATTGCGGAGCGGATGGAAGGTCTATGCAGCTGCAGTGACAGATGAGTACACCATCAAAGCACTTCTTCTTACAGTGAAGGCAACACTCTTTGCAGTTGTTTTTAACACTGTTTTTGGTGTTTTTGCAGCCTGGGCACTGACGAAGTTTCAGTTCAGGGGTAAAAAGCTTCTCACTACCCTGATCGATCTTCCGGTTACTATTTCCCCTGTTATTGCAGGTTTGATCTTTCTTCTGATTTTCGGACGGCAGAGTCCTGTTTACTTTTTTCTCATGAAGTTAGGGATTAAAGTTGTATTCTCTGTACCGGGAATCATTATTGCAACTGTATTTGTAACCTTTCCTTTTATTTCCAGAGAACTGATTCCGGTTCTGGAAGCAGAAGGAAGCGATGAGGAGGAAGCGGCAGCCCTGATGGGAGCAGGTGGATGGACCATTTTCTGGAAGATCACATTCCCTCATATCAAATGGGCATTACTGTATGGAGTTGTGCTCTGTACGGCAAGAGCAATGGGAGAGTTTGGAGCGGTATCTGTACTTTCCGGACATTTAAGAGGAAAGACCAATACACTTCCTCTTCATGTAGAGATTTTGTTTAATGAGTTTCAGTATGTTCCGGCGTTTGCCGTATCTTCACTGCTTGTGATCATGGCGGTTATCATTCTGGTAGTCAGAAGCCTGATTGAATATAAAGGAAAGAAGGAAGCCTGATATGTATGTAGAGTTAAAAAATATCAATAAGACATATGGTTCTTACCAGGCATCAAGGAATGTAAATTTCGGAATTGAGAAAGGTAACTGATTGGTCTGTTGGGACCAAGCGGAAGCGGAAAAACAACTATTCTTCGAATGATCGCAGGTCTGGAAACCCCGGACAGCGGAGAGGTCATTATTGATGGAAAAGTGGTAAATGATGTTCCGGCCAGTCAGCGTGGGATTGGATTTGTATTTCAGAATTATGCGTTGTTTCGCTATATGACAGTTTATGACAACGTTGCATTTGGTTTGAAGGTTCAGAAGGCTGATAAGAAGAAAATTGATGCCAGAGTCAGAGAGTTGATCAAACTGGTGGGGCTGGAAGGACTGGAAAAAAGATATCCAAGCCAGTTATCCGGCGGTCAGAGGCAAAGGGTGGCATTTGCCAGAGCCCTTGCTCCAAATCCCCAGGTGCTGCTTCTGGATGAGCCTTTGCAGCCATTGATGCAAAATCCGTCAGGAACTGCGAAGCTGGTTAAAAGAGATGATCGGGAAGCTGGGAATTACCAGTATTTTCGTTACTCATGATCAGGATGAGGCCATTGAAGTAGCAGATGAGATTATTATCACTAATGCAGGACGGATCGAACAGAAAGGAACTCCCATAGGGGTTTACAGAAATCCTGAGACAGCTTTTACAGCGTCCTTCTTCGGACAGCCATCTGTGTTGAAAAATGCGGATGATTTCCATACCTTTGCTCAGGCAGAAGGAGCAGACAAGATCATTGTCCGCCCGGAATTTGTAAAAATCTCCAAACTGGATGAGGTGGAGAAGTTCAAAACTTCCGTATCCCGGGGAGTGGTTGAACGGGTTTCTTTCAGGGGAGATAATCTGGAACTTCAGGTGAGAGTCAACAATTCCGTAGTAACTGCCAGAAGAAGCCTGGAGAAAGCAGATATCCGGGAAGGTGAGACTGTGAATGTATTCCTTTACAGGATTTTGCACTGAGAGGCGACAGTGTACAGCTGATCGAAAATGAGGCTGTAAGGGATGACTTTGTAATTATCTGACAGCGGTGGCTGCGGCGACTGACGACAATGAAGAAATAAGAAATTCAGAGGCAAGACTGATCGGAAAATCAACTTGTTGGCACACTGGTATGGAGGAAAGGGTAAGAGAGAATGAGAACAGAGAGAATCAGGACAGATGTGCTGATCATCGGCGGCGGTACGGCAGGATGCTTTGCAGCCTATGTGATCGGTAAAAAAAGCGGCAGAAAAGTTCTGATCGCAGAGAAAGCGAATATTAAGCGAAGCGGATGTCTGGCGGCGGGCGTGAATGCATTGAACGCATATATTACAGAAGGCAGAGTGCCGCAGGATTATGTGGATTATGCCAAAAAGGATGCCCATGGAATCGTAAGAGAAGACCTTCTTCTTACCATGTCAGAGAGACTGAATCATGTGACAAAGGTAATGGAAGATCTGGGTCTGGTCATCCTGAAGGACGAAAACGGAAAATATGTTGCCAGAGGAAACCGAAACATCAAGATCAATGGCGAAAATATGAAGCAATCCTTGCAAAGGCGGCTGCTGAACAGGAGAATGTTACGGTTCTCAATCATGTAAATATTACAGATTATAAAACAGAAAACAAAAAAGTCACAGGTGCAGTTGGATTCAGCGTTAATGAGGATATTTTCTATGACATTGATGCGAAAGCAGTTCTCTGTGCCACAGGTGGTGCGGCGGGACTTACAGACCGAATAATCCGGGATTTTCCAGACATAAGATGTGGTATCCTCCATTTAACACAGGTGCAGGATATGCGATGGGACTTCTTTCCGGTGCGGAAATGACAACCCTTGAGATGCGTTTCATTGCACTGAGATGTAAGGACACGATTGCTCCTACAGGAACTATTGCTCAGGGTGTTGGGGCCAGACAGGTCAATGCACATGGTGATATTTATGAGACAAAATATGGCCTGACAACCTCCCAGCGAGTTTACGGGACTGTGATGGAGAACAGAGAGGGAAACGGTCCATGTTATCTCAGAACGGAAGGCATTTCCAAAGAACAGGAACAGGATCTTTACAAGGCTTACCTGAATATGGCACCGTCCCAGACTCTGAAATGGATGGAAGCCGGAAAAGGACCATCTGAAGAGAATGTAGAGATCGAGGGCACAGAGCCATATATTGTAGGCGGACATACAGCCAGCGGTTACTGGATAGATAATAACAGAGCTACAACTATTGAAGGTTTATACGCAGCCGGAGACGTAGCAGGAGGATGTCCGCAGAAATATGTAACCGGTGCGCTGGCAGAAGGTGAGATTGCAGCAGAGGCGATTTTGGAATATCTGAATGACAAAGATGATGACCGGATTGCAGCGAAAAATACGAAAGAGGCTTTGGAGCATGGCGAAGAACAGAAACTGTCTCAAATTGCAATAGCTAAGAAAGCAGAATACGAATCACATTTGAATGCTTCCCGTTCTTTGATGAATGCAGAGCAGCTTGAGGAAGCCATGCAGAAGATCATGGATCAGTATGCAGGAGGAATCGGTACAGACTACAGATACAGCGAGATGAGTCTTGCAAAGGCAGATGAAAAGATTGCAGCATTGCTGCCTGTAGCTGACACTCTGGCAGCGATGGATACTTATGAATTGATGCAGATTTATGAACTGCGCGAACGACTGATCGTGTGCCGGGCAGTGATCGCACATCTGGCAGCCAGAAAGGAAACCAGATGGCATAGTTTCGGAGAGAACACAGACTATCCGCAGCAGAGCGAAGAGTGGATGAAATATGTAAACTCCCGTATGGAAAACGGCGAGATTAAGATTTTATATCGTGATTTGATCACAAAGGAAAATACAGGTTTGAATACCGCAGAGAAAGGAGCAGGTGAGAGATGAGCATTCGGATTCAGAAAAGTAAATGTGCAGGATGCGGCAGATGTATCGAAGCCTGTCCCGGAAATCTGATCAAAAAGGATAAAGAGAACAAAGCCTTTATCCGTCAGGTAAGAGACTGCTGGGGATGTACTTCCTGTATCAAGGAATGCAGGCATGATGCCATCCGCTTCTTCCTTGGAGCCGATGTAGGAGGCAGAGGTGCAAGTATGGTTGTATCAGAGGAAACGGATATTTCCACATGGACAGTGGAGAAGCCGGATGGCACTAAGATCACTATTCAGGTTAATAAGAAAGACGCTAATAAATATTAAACATAAGTATGTACTCTCAGAGTCTTTAGAGTGTGTTTGAAAAATGCTTTACGCAAGATGTGCGTCACAATTTGTGGGAGATTTTGTTCGGATGAGGCGTCGTAGCGGGCTACGACAACCGAATTCGGACAAAATATACCGCAAAGTGGGGCGTGCAGATTGCGGGAATGATTTTTCAGACACGCTCTAGTGTATTTGCTCAAGTACGAAAAGATTCCGAGTATAAACAAACAGAGGAGGATAATGCAATGAGTAACTTATCTCATCTTGATGCGCTTGAGGCAGAGGCGATTTATATTATGCGGGAAGTAGCAGCCGAGTGTGAAAAGCCGGTTATGCTCTATTCTATAGGAAAGGACAGCTCCGTTATGCTCCATCTGGCGATGAAGGCATTTTACCCGGAGAAACCTCCATTCCCGTTCCTTCACATTGATACTACATGGAAATTCCATGAGATGATCGAATTCCGCGACAGAATCGCAAAGGAAAACGGAATTGATATGCTGGTTTACACCAATGAAGAGGGGGTAAAGGCAGGAATCAACCCATTTGACAATGGTTCTGCATATACAGATATCATGAAAACACAGGCGTTAAAACAGGCTCTGACCAAATATGGATTTACAGCGGCATTTGGAGGCGGCCGTCGTGATGAGGAGAAATCCAGAGCAAAAGAAAGAATCTTCTCTTTCCGTAATTCAGCTCAGGCATGGGATCCGAAAAACCAGAGACCGGAGATGTGGAAGCTTTACAACACTAAGATCCAGAAGGGAGAGAGTATGCGAGTATTCCCAATTTCCAACTGGACAGAAAAGGATATCTGGCAGTACATTCAGCGTGAAAATATTGAAATTGTACCGTTATATTTTGCAAAAGAAAGACCGGTCATCTACAGAGATGGAAATATCATTATGGTGGATGATGACAGATTAAAACTCCGTCCGGGTGAAAAGATTGAAAATAAAAAAGTCAGATTCCGTACTCTTGGATGCTATCCGCTTACTGGTGGTATTGAATCTGAAGCAGATACTCTGGATGAGATTATTGATGAAACGTTAAGTGCTGTTTCTTCTGAACGTACTAGCAGGGTGATCGATCATGAGGCAGCAGGCAGCATGGAGAGAAGAAAGAGAGAGGGGTATTTCTAGAATGAAAGGATTATTGAAATTTATTACATGCGGAAGTGTGGATGATGGAAAATCCACTCTGATCGGACATATTCTTTATGATGCAAAGCTTCTCTATGCAGATCAGGAGAAGGCTCTGGAACTGGATTCCAAAGTAGGAAGCAGAGGAGGTGCCATTGATTATTCTCTTCTTCTGGACGGTCTGATGGCAGAGCGTGAGCAGGGAATCACCATTGATGTTGCATATCGTTATTTTACAACAGATAACAGAAGTTTCATTGTTGCAGATACACCCGGACATGAAGAATATACAAGAAACATGGCAGTGGGTGCGTCCTTCGCAGATCTGGCAGTCATCCTAGTGGATGCTTCACAGGGAGTACTGGTACAGACAAGACGTCATGCAAGAATATGCGCATTGATGGGAATCCGTTACTTTGTATTTGCAGTAAACAAAATGGATCTTATTGAATATGATGAAAAACGTTTCCGCGACATTGAGAATCAGATCGCAGCACTGATAGAAGAACTGAAACTTGCCAATGTAACTATTATTCCGGTATCTGCCACAGAAGGTGACAACGTTACAACTAAATCTGACAATATGCCATGGTACAAAGGTGAGGCGCTTCTTTCTCATCTGGAAACCGTAGATATTAAGGAAGATACAGAGAAGGGCTTCTATATGCCTGTACAGAGAGTCTGCAGACCAAATCATGAGTTTCGCGGATTCCAGGGACAGATTGAGAATGGTGCCATCAGGCAGGCGATCTTGTAACTACTCTTCCCAGTAAAGAAGAAGCTCATGTAAGAGTATTCTTGTTGGCGATAAAGAAGTTCAGGAAGCGGTACAGGGACAGCCTGTTACTATCCAGCTTGACAGAGAAGTGGATGTTTCCCGCGGATGTGTACTTACCATTGATTCCGGTGCAGTTCTTACAGATTCTGTGGAAGCAGATATCCTCTGGATGGATGACAATGCTCTTACAGACGGCAAGAACTTCTTTGTGAAAATCGGTACAAAGATGATCCCCGGTCTGGTTACAAAGATCAATTATTCTGTAGATGTTAACACAGGTGAGAAGAGAAGCGCATATACTTTAAAGAAAAATGAGATTGCTTCCTGTACTCTGGAATTCTCAGAGAAGATTGTTGTAGACGAATTTGACAGGCACAGAACACTGGGTGAGCTGATTCTGATAGATCGTGTCACAAATATGACCTCTGCCTGCGGTGTTGTGAGAAAAACCTTTGTTTCTCAGGATAGATCCCAGATCGGAAAAGTGGACGAGCAGGTTCGTGCAGGACTGAAAGGTCAGACACCGGTAGTAGTGGAATTCCCGATCGGTAAAGAAGGAATCACTCTTGATTTTGCAGAGCAGGTAGAAAAGGGACTGACTGTACTTGGAAGACATACCTATCTGTATCATCCGGCAGCGAGTGAAAACTATGCAGAAACTGTTCGCCATCTTAAGGCAGCAGGTCTGATCGTACTTCTTGTTCTTGATGAAAATACAGCAAAAGACGAGACATTAAAGACTCTGGATGGTTTCTATGCGAACTGGCAGATTGACGGAATCACTGTGAAAGATGCGATTGATTTCGTGAAAAAGAAATCTGCATTTACAGTGCAGAGTGTACATGATGGAAATTATATCTGATTATAACAGGGCTATAAATCGCCGCAGAGACAAAGAAAGTCTCTGCGGTATTTTGTTTTCTTGACAAGTGTCGTTACAGCAGATTATACTTATTCTCAAATATTCAGAATCCATAATAATACAGACAGGAAAGATAACAGAAATATGCAAACGAACAATGAAAGTAAACAAAACCAAAAAGAGATGATGCTTGGAACTTTGTTTGTAATTGCTACGATCATCATCCTGGCGATACCAACGAAGAAAAGACAGAAATAAAGATGAGTGAATATCGATCAGAATGTAGAATGGGCAATTGGTTACTGTTCACACACCACTATCCCGCGAGGTGTTTGGCATGAATATGCCAAAATCCCGAGACATACAAGCCAAAATTCTATTGCCACAGGCAATCTGGAATGAATTTTGGCTAAGTTACTATGAACGGAGTGAACAGTAACGGCAATTGTGAAGTGGCATTCAGATTACATATTATGTAGCAGAGTATGATATAATTCGTTTTGTATAATGGCGTCAGGATTAAGAGCATATGTAGAGCTGTGTAGCGAAGCGGATTGCGAATATCTGTTTGACTTTTGATGGGTGTACACGAGAACATTTTTTTACAGTGAAAGTTATCTGTATTATATTACAGAGGGTACTGTACAGATAATCAGGAGGTATTTTATGCGTTTGGAAAAAGTACAGGAAGCGTTAAAAACAAAGAAAATTCATTATGAATATACAGAGGAAAACGGATGCGGAAGCATCGACTTTATGTTTCGCGGTCTGAGATTCCATATATGGGAATATGAAGATCGTGTCTGGGGAGCGGAGACAAACGTGTTCGAAGCAGGCAGAAGCCAGGATATTGAGGGAGATTACGAGGAAATTATTTCCGGAGAAATCCTCTCATGGCCGGATATGCTGCCTGGGATGTAAGTATTACTGCAGAAGGGAATGATATTTACGAAAAAATATAGAACCGGACAAATTGTATTAACTGCATGTATTGTAGCTGTCTGTATGTTTTCAAATGTCCATGGGACAGAAGCGGCAGGTCCGCCGGCACCGAAAACTCTGACAGTTACACCGACAGAAAAACCGAAATCAACAGCAAAGTCAAAGTCTGCGTCAACATCAAAGTCCAAATCAACACCGAAATCTAAATCGGCACTAACACAAAAACCTGAAGCAACACCAATACCTGCATCTACTCCAACACCAGAGCAGGAAGCTGAGACAGATAAACAGAATCCGGCAGATCAGGGAACTTTAAGCAAGCCAGATCATCCGGATACTATCTCCGCAGATAAACTGGTATTTATCGGAGATTCCAGAACAGAGGGATTGAGGGATGCGGTAAATGATGACAGCATTTGGTCCTGTCTTTCTTCTATGGGATATGACTGGATGGTATCTACAGGAGTGCCTCAGGTAGAAGATCAGATTGAGGACAATACAGCGGTTATTATTCTGATGGGTGTTAATGACTTGTATCATGTTAATGACTACATCAGCTATATTAATTCCAAAGCTGCCGAATGGGGAAACAGGGGAGCGCAGACTTATTTTGTGTCTGTAGGTCCGGTGCAGAATGATCCTATTGCAGTAATGCGGAGATTGAAAGCTTCAATGCGGCAATGCAGGCAAATCTGAGTGGGGTTACCTACATAGACGTATATTCCATCTGGTATCTGAGGGATTTTCCACCGTAGACGGAACCCACTATCCGGACAGTGTGTCTGTAGATATTTATAATTATATTCTGGATCATCTGGAGGAACAGAGGAGTGGAATCTGGGGATGATTTTTCAGTATATGAAATTGTGATGCTGTATTGAGTTTAATGGGGTTGGTGATATGATTGCAGAGGAAAAAACGGAATAGAGCGGAAATTCGTTTTTATATAAAAGCTGAAAACCTGGCAGGAGGAAATAATGGGTGGCTGTTTTGCAGCAGAGCCAAAAATGTAAATGATAATTGCCCGATGACTGGACAGTTATCAAAATCCAAAATCAGGAGGAAAGAATGAGAGGACTGTATTCATCCAAAACAGAAATCAGACACAAAATTTTTACGGAAATTGCGAGGATGGCATATGAAGGCCAGTCTCCGGAGATGCTGGAAGAGCTTCCCTACAAGATCGTACCCGGTGAAATTGCGACTTATCGTGACAGTATTTTTCTGGAAAGAGCGGTAGTTGGTGAGAGACTTCGCGTTGCAATGGGGATGTCACTGAGAAAGGTTACAGAGCATGCGCCAATCTCCAAAGGTGTGGAGGCCAGCGTTATTGAGGAAAAGTATTATGAACCGCCGCTTATCAATGTGATCAAGTTTGCCTGTAATTCCTGCCCTGAGAAAAGGGTAATGATCACAGAGGGCTGCCAGGGCTGTCTGGAGCATCCCTGTGTGGAGGTCTGTCCAAAGAAAGCGGTACATATGGAAGGCGGCAGATCACATATTGATGAAGATGCCTGCATCAAATGCGGAAAGTGTCTGGAAGCCTGTCCGTATAATGCAATCATCAAACAGGAACGTCCCTGTTCAAAGGCCTGCGGCATGAATGCCATTGGTTCTGACGAATACGGAAGAGCGGAGATTGACCAGGACAAATGTGTATCCTGCGGACAGTGTCTGGTGAGCTGTCCGTTCAGCGCTATTGTAGACAAAGGACAGATTTTCCAGACTGTTATGGCATTAAAAAGTGAAACACCGGTGTATGCAATCGTGGCGCCTGCCATTGCAGGTCAGTTCCCAGGTATGGAGAATAATAAGATACGGGGTGCATTTCAGGCACTTGGCTTTACAGATGTAAGAGAGGTTGCCGTCGGTGCAGATCTGTGCACAGTGGAGGAGGCAAAGGACTTTTTGGAGGAAGTTCCTGAGAAACTTCCGTTTATGGCTACATCCTGTTGTCCGTCCTGGTCTATGATGGCTAAGAAATTATTCCCGGAACAGGCGAAATGTATCTCCATGGCACTGACACCTATGGTTCTTACTGCCAGACTGATCAAGCAGAAGGAACCGAATTGTAAGATAGTTTTCGTAGGTCCTGTGCAGCCAAGAAGCTGGAAGCCAGCCGTAAGAGTATCCGCAGCTATGTGGATTTTGTGCTGACTTTTGAGGAAGTGGCAGGAATGTTTGATGCCAAAGGCGTGGACTGGAAAGATATTCCGGAAGGAGAGCACTGTTTCGTGCCAGTGCTGACGGAAGAGGTTTCGCAGTCAGCGGCGGTGTGGCAGAAGCGGTCGTCCATGCAGTGAAGCGTATTGATCCTGATCGGGAAGTAAAGGTAATGAATGCAGAAGGTCTGCAGAACTGTAAGAAGATGCTCCAGATGGCCAAGATTGGTAAATATAATGGATATCTGCTGGAAGGAATGGCATGTCCGGGCGGCTGTGTAGCAGGTGCCGGTACTATCCAGACAGTTAAAAAAGCAGCAGCGGCTCTCGAAAAAATGAAGAAAGAGGCTTCGTTTACAGATGCCTATGACTCCAAATACAGAGCAAGACTGGAAAGTCTGGAGAAATTTGATGTGGACTGAGATTCTGACTGAATCAGTGAAATCTTATATGGATTGCAAGTGTTTGAATGCAATCAGTATATAGCAGACTAAAAATGAATAATCGTCAGAAGAACTGTCAGGCTGAGTGATAAGTTTAACTGAATCGGATAAGTCCCCTGCGGAGGTTGCGAAAAGCAATAAGCAGGGGATTTTTGTCATCTGTGCAATACTGACTTAAATCAAAAAAAGTTTCATACAAGTCATGAAATAATTAGCAGTATGTTGACTGAGATTTTATAGAATAACAAATTAAGTCAAGCGAACAAGCAAAAATATTTGACTGGAAATTTACAAATTGCAAATTAGGTCAAGAAATTAGTGTGGATTGTATGACTTGAAAATCAAAATCTATTGATTAAGTCAAAACGCCAGTTAATAATCGTTGATTTATATTTCTGTTTTTTCAATTTAAGTCATCAGAGACAGATTTATTCTGTTTCCGTAACTTTGATTTTTTTCTGGAAATCTCTGGTATAGTGAATCTCATAATCAGAAGTTACGAAAAATGCCTGTACATCGTCCAGAGACTCGGCCAGTTTCATGCCATCCTCCAGACCAAGAGCAAAGCAGGTCGTGCTCAGCGCATCCCCGTTCACAGACTGATCGGAAATAATGGTAACTGCAATCAGCCCGTTATCATAAGGATAGCCGGTTTTAGGATTGAGCAGGTGATGATACAAAGTGCCATCCTGTTCAAAGCATCTCTCATAAATTCCTGAGGAAACCACTGACTTATCCTGATGTCCATAACAGCAATAGTTTCGCTTCGGTCTGCAAATGGTTTCTGGATCCCGATCTTAAAAGCAGAATTGTCTGTTTTTTCGCCAATACAGAGAACATTTCCGCCAAGATTGATGATCGCACTTTTTACATCCTGAGAAACCAGATAATCCTTCAGGCGGTCTGCGATATAACCCTTGGCAATGGCACCGAGTTCGATTGCAGTATCGTCTGTCTTTAATGTAATCTCATTTTTATCTGTATCAACAGAGATATTGTGATAATTACATTTGGGCAGTGCTGCCTGGATCAGACTGTCCTTGGGCACTTTTGGATTTTCAGCAGTAAAATCCCACAGAGAAGTCAGCGGTTCAATAGCAATATCAAATGCACCCTCAGATAATACAGAATAATCAAGTCCCTTAGAAACCAGCTCCGCCAGAGGAGCCGACACCTGATAAGTATTCTCTGTCCCCTTCACAGGTGTAAGTTCCCGATGGTTTAACTGATATAATTCACTGTCATCTGCGGTGCGGCTGAATATTTTCTCATACTTGTCACAAAGATTCATGCATTCTGTAAGCAGCTCTCTGTCCTGAGAATCATAGATAGTGACCGTAACTGCAGTATTCAGTTTGATCGCAGTGGCAGAGATGGGATCCTGGGAACCGGCATCCGTATTTTTGACATTTTCCGTTTTTGCCGAACATCCGGAAAAAACAGCCGGACATAATATAAGAGATGCTGCGAGCATTGAAAAAGTACAGCGTGTTATTAATTTTTTTGCAGATATATGATATAATATCATAAATGTAACCTCATAGTTATTTTATGGAATTGCTATAAGCAATAGTTCAGGGAAGAAATATCTTTTGATCCCAACACCATAGTATATCAGAAACAGCAAACTTTGCACAGGTACAAAGGCAACAGAAAAAATCCAAAAGGAGATACCGGATAGAAATGAAATATGCCGGAAACAAAGAGAGGAGTAAATAATGTCCGATGCAGTAAACTGCGAATATTGTGTAAACTACAGTTATGATGACGACTATGAATGCTACACCTGTGAAATAAATCTTGACGAAGATGAAATGGTGAAGTTCATCACCGGAAACTTCAATCAGTGTCCATACTTCAAGATGGGTGACGAATACCGCATTGTACGTAAGCAGATGTAGAATTTATAAAAAAGTAACAAATATTCAACTAAGCGAGGAATTAAGATAATGGAAAACGTTTATATTATGAATCATCCGCTGATCCAGCATAAAATATCCATGCTGAGAAACAAAAACACAGGAACAAAATGAATTCCGTAAATTAGTAGAAGAGATTGGAATCCTCATGGGATACGAAGCTCTCCGGGATCTTCCTGTAGAAAATGTAGAAGTAGAAACCCCTATTGAAACCTGCATGACACCAATGATTTCAGGGAAAAAACTGGCGGTTATCCCTGTGCTCCGAGCAGGCCTTGGAATGGTAAACAGTATTCTCACACTTGTGCCATCTGCAAAAGTAGGCCATGTAGGACTCTATCGTGATCCTGTAACCCATGAACCACACGAATACTACTGCAAACTCCCGGAAGCAATTGATGAACGAATTTCAGTGATCGTAGATCCAATGCTCGCAACCGGTGGCTCCGCAGAAGCAGCCGTTGACTTTGTCAAAAAACAGGGCGGAAAAAACATTAAATTCATGTGCATCATCGCAGCCCCTGAAGGGCTCAAACGTCTCCACGAAGCACATCCGGATGTTCAGATTTACTGTGGACATCTTGATCGTGAATTAAACGATCACGCCTACATCTGCCAGGCCTTGGAGATGCCGGAGATCGTATCTTTGGCACAATATAAGAATAACGTGATTCGTTACATCTTATACCTATACTGTACTATACTATACTGCGCATATGAAGAACTCACCCTGCATCAATATAGCAGAAAGTTGTTTTAGATACACTGACAATTCTCCAACTACCAGCGTAAGCAGGATTCTCTTTTGGGGTGAATCTTGCAGGGAGTGTAGCAACTCTTAGGCCTGCGGAATCTGCGTTATGAAAAAAGAAGGCAACTGTCTGAGCCGCAGGCGAGTTTTGCCTTCTTTTTTCATGCATTTAGCAGATTTTGCAGGCCTTAGAGTTCCTGCTCCCGAAACTGAACCCCAAAAGAGAATCCTGCTTACGCGTCCCTTAATGAAAAATCCAATAAAAATTCAACAAAAAACCGAAAAAACCTCTTGACAACCCAAATCTCATATGCTATCTTATACCAGAACGCTGCCGAAGACAGTAGGTGCCGCAAGGCATAAGTTGTAAACGCCTACCGAGGACTAAGTATTCTTTATATTTTTATGTAAGATTACGCAAGCCCTACTGCCAGACAGTAAGGCTTTTTATTTACTCATTTGCAGCGGTATACAAAATCTATAAGGAGGTGTACCATTTCATGGCAAAAGTAGAACTTAAACAACCAATCGTAGACGAAATTATCAACAACGTGAAAGATGCAGAATCTGTAGTACTTGTTAACTACAGCGGTCTTACAGTTGAACAGGATACTGCTTTACGTAAGGAATTAAGAGAAGCTGGTGTTGTATACAAAGTATACAAAAACACAATGATGCATCGTGCATTCGAAGGTACTCAGTGCGAAGAACTTATCCAGCACTTACATGGAACAAACGCTATAGCAATCTCTGCTACAGACGCAACTGCTCCTGCAAGAATCCTTGATAAATTCGCAAAGAAAGCACCGGCTTTAGAATTAGTTGCAGGTATCGTTGAAGGAAACTACAACGATCAGGCAGGTATTCAGGCACTGGCTGGAATCCCGTCCAGAGAAGAACTTCTTGGCAAACTGCTTGGAAGCATCCAGTCTCCGATTACAAACTTCGCTCGTGTGCTTAATCAGATCGCTGAGAAAAACGGCTCTGAAGCAGCAGCTGAATAATTTTTGATGCCAGAGGCATAAAACGAATCTAGTAACTATTCGAAAATCACCATCCACGAGGATGCTGAAGAGTTACCGAATTAAATAATATTATATGGAGGGAATTTAAAATGGCAAAATTAACAACAGAAGAATTTATTGCAGCAATCAAAGAATTATCTGTATTAGAATTAAACGACTTAGTAAAAGCTTGTGAAGAAGAGTTTGGTGTATCCGCAGCAGCAGGTGTTGTAGTAGCAGCAGCTGGAGCAGCAGAAGCAGCAGAAGAGAAAGATGAGTTCGATGTAGAACTTGCAGAAGTTGGACCAAACAAAGTTAAAGTTATCAAAGTTGTTCGTGAAGTAACTGGCTTAGGTCTTAAAGAAGCTAAAGAAATGGTTGACGGAGCTCCTAAGGTTGTTAAAGAAGGCGCATCCAAAGCAGAAGCTGAAGATATCAAAACAAAACTTGAAGCTGAAGGCGCTAAGGTTAACCTTAAATAATTATCTTCCTATTATATATAGAAGATTTGCAAGCAGGAATGCCACTGGTATTCCTGCTTTTTTACAGAGCCGGAGGATTACAGACTATGATGAAAAGAAAAACGGCAGTCATATTTGGTATCATCATTGCAGCCCAGCTTTGCCTGACTCCATATGCAGGTGTAAAAGTACAGGCGGCTGAACTGGAAGAAGGACAGATGTTTGAAGATTCATCAGAAGATTCAGAGACTTTTGGAGATGTGTCAATACCGGATACGCAGTCGGCAGAGAAAACTGAAGAGAATGAATTTGGGGATGACGACGGTTTCAGTGATGGAGACGTTGAAACTTTTTCTGCGGAGGATGCGGATCAGTCCTGCGAAAATATGCAGGAACTTGTGCTGAATGTGCAGGATGGAGAGGATATTACTGTAAGTTAAATACACTGCTGGCACAGGCCAGGGACAAGGCAACGGATGAAAAGCAGTGCAAAGTTATCGTGCCGCCCGGAAATTATACACTTACGGGAACTTTGCATATGTACAGCAATATCTATCTATATGCAGAGGGTGCCACGATAACAAAGACTTCACCGCGAAAAGAAATCCTGCTCCGTCTTGGCGATACACAGAAATCTGCAGGCGGATACGAGGGATACCGTAATATAACTATCGATGGCGGAATCTGGGATTCAAATTATGAATGTGTGGAAGACAAGGGAGGACCTGGAGGGTTTGTAGGTTTAGGATCGGTCATGCTACGAATGTTACAGTGAAGAATGTTACATTTCTCAATAACCTTAAATCGCATTTTCTGGAACTTGCAGGAGTGAAGAATGCGGAAATTACAGGATGTACGTTCAGGGGCTACTGGAAAGAGTTTACAGGCGGCGGACAGGAATGTATCCAGCTTGATGCCTGTATGCCGAGAATTTTCCCAGGATATCTTCCATATGACGGAAGTGTCTGTGAGAACATTGTGATAAAGGATAATACCTTTGAAGATGTATTTGCCGGCATTGGAAGCCACAGCATGATGTTTGATAAACCGTATAAAAATATCACGATCAGTAACAACCGGTTTAATAATCTGAAAAAGAGAGCAATATGGTGCCTGAATTATCAGGATACGGTTGTGACGGGAAATACCATGACAAATGTGGGCGGTGGTGTTTATGTGCGTTCTGTTTATACCAGAAATGCACATACTGTCAGCGGTCAGGAAGTATCTCCGGAGGGAAATCAGTACGCAGAGAATATTCTGATCGCTGATAATCAGATCACAGTTCTGGAACCAACCGTAATAGATGGCAAACAATGGAATGGATATGGAATCTGGATCACAGGCGAGGTATCTCTGGCTCAGCAGGAGAAACTATTCCTTCTGAAGATGATGATCCTGAGAATACAGCAAATCCGACGACCAATGGAATTCCGGTGGGAAGATATATTATTCGCGGAGTTACAGCCAGAAATAATACGATCAGCGGAAATTGCGACGGAATTAAATTTTCCCTTGCAGAAGACTGTTCATGCAGGGGGAACACAGTCAGACTTTCTGATAGTCATACCTACAACAATGTGGGGATCAGTGTTGCCAAGGGAAGCAATATCAGAGTTTCCTATAACAATCTTTCCGGCGGAAACGGATATGGGATTTATGCAGTCGGAACAGAGGCTTCACAGAAAATCTGCCGGATTTACGGAAATACAGTCTCCGGATTTATGAAAGATGGGATTCTGGCTTCAGGGCTTGCAGCAGGAAGCCGTATTGAACACAACAGAGTCAGTACCAGTGCGGCAAATGGCATACTTGTAAAATGCATTGATAAGAGTGTGGTTGATGGTAATTACAGTTTTAAAAATAAGGCAAGAGGAATTCTTCTGCAGAGATGTGAGTCAGCAATGGTAGCGGATAATTTTGTTTCTGAAAATGCGATCAATGGAATTGAACTCAATATAAGAAGCAATCATTCTTCTGTGCAGGGAAATGTCTGTGGTTCCAATAAAAAATCAGGTCTGCGCATTGCCGGATCAAAGGGGATTTCGGCAGACGGAAATTCCTTCCGCAGCAACAGAGGATATGCGGCGGAATTTATCCGTTCTCATATCAGCAGTTATAAAGGCAATCGTTTTGAAGAAAATGGATATTCAAATCGTATCCACGTAAGAAACAGTAAAATCTCGAAGAAATAGCGTTACTGTTCACGCCGTTCACAGTAACGAAATAGCGACTGCTGCAATTATTTGAAAAAATTAAAAAAATATCAAAAAAGTGATTGACAGGCGCAACTTGCTGTGCTATAGTGAAGAATGCTATATTATGGCAAGATGTGCCTTTATGTCTTTTGACAAAAAGGGTCAAGTTATAATAAATTTAAAGAAAAAACAGGGGTGAAACGTCAATGGAAAAAACAGAATTCGTTCTGTAAAAACTGGAAAAAGCATGCGTATGAGCTACCAGAGACAAGAAGAAGTCCTGGAAATGCCAAACCTGATCGAAGTCCAGAGGGATTCTTATAAATGGTTTCTTGATGAAGGACTTAGGGAAGTCTTTGATGATATTTCTCCGATCGCGGACTACAGCGGAAAGCTCAGCCTGGAATTCATCGACTTACATTTGACGAGAAGGATGCGAAATATACTATCGAACAGTGTAAAGAACGTGACGCAACTTACGCCGCACCTTTGAAGGTTCGAGTGAGACTGATTAACAAAGAAACAGAGGAAATCAACGAACACGAGATTTTCATGGGAGATTTACCGATCATGACTGTTACAGGTACCTTTGTCATCAATGGTGCAGAGCGAGTAATTGTCAGCCAGTTAGTACGTTCCCCTGGAATCTATTACGCAATAGCGCATGATAAACTTGGTAAGAGACTGTTCTCCAGTACTGTTATCCCGAACAGAGGTGCATGGCTGGAATATGAGACAGACTCTAATGATGTTTTCTATGTACGTGTTGACAGAACAAGAAAGGTTCCGATCACTGTTCTGATCCGAGCACTTGGTGTAGGAAGCAATGCAGAGATTATTGATCTCTTCGGTGAAGAGCCAAAGATCCTTGCAAGTTTTACAAAGGATACATCCACCAACTATCAGGAAGGTCTTCTTGAATTATACAAGAAAATCCGTCCGGGTGAGCCGCTTGCAGTTGAGAGTGCGGAGAGCCTTATCAATGCAATGTTCTTTGATCCGAGAAGATATGACCTTGCGAAAGTTGGACGTTATAAATTTAACAAGAAGCTCCACCTCAACAGAAGAATCGTTGGTCACAGACTGGCTGAGGATGTTGTTGATGCTTCTACAGGCGAAATCCTGGCAGAAGAAGGAACTGTTGTGACAAAAGAAATGGCAAATACCATCCAGAACAGCGCTGTTCCATATGTATGGATCCTTGGCGAGGAAGACCGCAGAATCAAGGTTCTTTCTAACTTAATGGTTGATATCCGCCACTATCTTCCGGAAATCGAAGATCCAAAGAGCATCGGTGTTACAGAAGCAGTATACTACCCTGTTCTCGAAAACATTCTGGAAGAAAATGATACATTAGAAGACAGGATTGCAGCAATCCACAGAGATATCCATGATCTGATTCCGAAGCATATCACAAAAGAAGACATCTTTGCTTCTATTAACTACAATATGCATCTGGAATATGGCCTTGGCAATGCCGATGATATCGATCACCTTGGCAACCGTCGTATACGTGCGGTAGGTGAGCTGCTTCAGAACCAGTACAGAATCGGTCTTTCCAGACTGGAACGTGTGGTTCGTGAGAGAATGACAACTCAGGATACAGAGAATATTTCTCCACAGTCCCTGATCAATATTAAACCTGTAACTGCAGCAGTGAAAGAGTTCTTCGGTTCTTCCCAGCTGTCACAGTTTATGGATCAGAACAACCCTCTTGGTGAGCTGACACACAAGAGACGTCTTTCCGCCCTGGGACCTGGTGGTCTGTCACGAGACAGAGCCGGATTCGAGGTTCGAGATGTCCATTACTCCCATTACGGAAGAATGTGCCCTGTCGAGACACCTGAAGGTCCTAACATCGGTCTGATCAACTCTCTTGCATCTTATGCAAGAATCAATCAGTACGGATTTATTGAGGCACCATACCGCAAGATCGACAAATCAGATCCTAAGAATCCTCGTGTAACAGATGAGGTTGTATATATGACTGCTGATGAAGAGGATAATTACCATGTAGCACAGGCGAATGAGCTCTGGATGAAGAAGGATATTTCATTCATAAGAATGTATCCGGTCGTTTCCGTGAAGAGACTCAGGAGTATGAGCGTCATATGTTTGATTACATGGATGTATCTCCTCGTATGGTATTCTCCGTCGCTACTGCCCTGATCCCGTTCCTGCAGAACGACGATGCCAACCGTGCGCTGATGGGATCAAACATGCAGCGTCAGGCTGTGCCGCTTCTGACAACAGAGGCTCCGGTAGTTGGTACTGGTATGGAAGTGAAGACAGCAGTTGACTCCGGTGTCTGCGTAGTTGCAAAGAAATCTGGTACTGTACTTCGTTCCACATCTACAGATATCAGCATTAAGAATGATGATGGTACAAAAGATGATTACCATCTGACTAAATATCTGAGAAGTAACCAGAGTAACTGTTATAACCAGAAACCAATCGTATTCCAGGGTGAGCACGTAGAGGCAGGACAGGTTATCGCAGATGGTCCTTCCACAGCAAACGGAGAACTTGCTCTTGGTAAGAACCCGCTGATCGGATTCATGACATGGGAAGGTTATAACTACGAGGATGCGGTACTCCTCAGTGAAAGACTTGTTATGGACGATGTTTATACATCTGTTCATATTGAAGAATATGAATGCGAAGCCCGTGATACCAAACTGGGACCGGAAGAGATCACACGTGATGTTCCTGGCGTGGGCGACGATGCACTGAAAGATCTGGATGAGCGTGGTATTATCCGCATCGGTGCTGAAGTACGTGCCGGCGATATCCTTGTTGGTAAAGTTACTCCTAAGGGAGAGACAGAGCTTACGGCAGAAGAGAGACTTCTTCGTGCGATCTTTGGTGAGAAAGCACGTGAAGTACGTGATACTTCTCTGAAAGTACCTCACGGTGAATACGGTATTATCGTAGATGCCAAGGTATTTACAAGAGAGAACGGCGATGAGATGTCACCTGGTGTTAACCAGTCCGTACGTATCTACATCGCACAGAAGAGAAAGATTTCCGTTGGTGATAAGATGGCCGGACGTCATGGTAACAAGGGTGTTGTTTCCCGTGTACTTCCTGTTGAAGATATGCCATTCCTTCCGAACGGACGTCCTCTTGATATCGTGCTGAACCCTCTGGGTGTGCCTTCCCGAATGAATATCGGACAGGTCCTGGAGATTCACTTAAGCCTTGCTGCGAAAGCACTTGGATTCAACGTTGCAACTCCTATTTTCCAGGGTGCAAACGAGCATGATATCCAGGATACACTGGAACTTGCAAACGACTATGTAAACACAGAAGACTTTGAAGAGTTCCGCGAGAAATACAAAGACATTTTAGCACCGGATGTAATGCAGTATCTGGATGAGAACAAAGCCCACAGAGCACTGTGGAAGGGTGTTCCGATTTCCAGAGACGGTAAAGTGCGTCTGCGTGACGGCCGTACAGGAGAGTATTTCGACAGTCCTGTAACAATTGGTCACATGCACTATCTGAAACTGCACCATCTGGTTGATGATAAGATCCATGCACGTTCTACAGGTCCTTACTCTCTGGTAACACAGCAGCCACTGGGTGGTAAAGCACAGTTCGGTGGACAGCGTTTTGGTGAGATGGAGGTTTGGGCACTGGAAGCATACGGTGCATCCTACACACTGCAGGAAATCCTGACAGTAAAATCCGATGATGTTGTTGGACGTGTTAAGACATACGAAGCAATCATCAAGGGTGACAATATTCCTGAGCCGGGTATTCCGGAATCCTTCAAGGTTCTCTTAAAAGAACTTCAGTCTCTTGGTCTGGATGTGAAGGTACTCAAGGATGACAATACAGAAGTACATCTTCTTGAATCTGTAGATTATGGTGACACAGACCTTCGTTCTGTCATCGAGGGAGATTCCAGAAGACATCATGACAGAGAAGAAGACTACGGCAAACATGGCTATACAAAGCAGGAGTTTGACGGAGAAGAACTCGTTGACATTGACGAGGATGAAGATGAGGATGACTTCATTGAGCTGGATGAGGCTCTTGAAGACAATGACGAAGAGTAAGAAAGGGGAAAGAATACATGGCAGAAACAACTAACGCCAATGAAACATATCAGCCAATGACTTTCGATGCCATCAAAATCGGACTGGCGTCCCCTGAGAAAATCAGAGAGTGGTCAAGAGGCGAGGTTTTAAAACCTGAGACCATCAACTACCGTACCTTAAAGCCGGAGAAAGACGGACTTTTCTGTGAAAGAATCTTTGGACCGAGCAAGGACTGGGAGTGCCACTGTGGAAAGTACAAAAAGATTCGCTATAAAGGTGTTGTCTGCGACAGATGTGGTGTAGAAGTTACCAAATCTTCTGTACGTAGAGAGCGTATGGGACATATCGAGCTGGCTGCTCCGGTATCCCACATCTGGTATTTCAAAGGAATTCCGTCCCGTATGGGTCTGATCCTTGACATTTCTCCGAGAACTCTGGAGAAAGTCCTTTACTTTGCAAACTATATCGTACTGGATCCGGCTAATTCCGGACTCCAGTACAAACAGGTACTTACAGAGAGAGAATATCAGGATGCCCGTGAGGCTTATGGATATGATTTCCGTGTAGGTATGGGTGCAGAATCCATTAAAGAACTTCTCGAGGCAATTGACCTTGAGAAAGATTCTGCAGAACTGAAGAAAGAATTAAAAGATGCTACAGGTCAGAAACGTGCGAGAATCATCAAACGTCTGGAAGTTGTAGAATCTTTCCGTGAGTCAGGAAACCGTCCTGAGTGGATGATCATGACAGTGATCCCTGTAATCCCGCCGGATCTGCGTCCTATGGTTCAGCTGGATGGTGGACGTTTCGCTACATCTGACTTAAATGACCTTTACAGAAGAATCATCAACCGTAACAACCGTCTGAAGAGACTTCTGGAATTAGGTGCACCGGATATCATCGTTCGCAACGAGAAACGTATGCTTCAGGAAGCTGTTGATGCCCTGATCGACAACGGTCGTCGCGGACGTCCTGTAACAGGTCCTGGAAACAGAGCCCTGAAATCCCTTTCCGATATGCTGAAAGGTAAATCCGGACGTTTCCGTCAGAACCTTCTTGGTAAACGAGTTGACTATTCCGGACGTTCCGTTATCGTCGTAGGACCGGAACTTAAGATTTACCAGTGTGGTCTTCCGAAAGAAATGGCCATTGAGCTGTTCAAACCTTTCGTTATGAAAGAGCTTGTTGCCAACGGAACTTCACACAACATTAAGAATGCTAAGAAAATGGTTGAGAAGCTGGAGCCTGCTGTATGGGATGTTCTGGAGGATGTTATCAAAGAACATCCGGTTATGCTGAACCGAGCACCTACACTGCATCGTCTTGGTATCCAGGCATTCGAACCGATCCTTGTAGAAGGTAAAGCAATCAAACTGCATCCGCTGGTTTGTACCGCATTCAACGCTGACTTCGATGGTGACCAGATGGCCGTACATCTTCCGCTTTCACAGGAAGCACAGGCAGAGTGCCGTTTCCTTCTGTTATCACCGAACAACCTGCTGAAACCTTCTGATGGTGGTCCTGTAGCCGTTCCTTCACAGGATATGGTACTTGGTATCTACTATCTGACTCAGGAAAGACCTGGAAACAAGGGTGAAGGCAAGTTCTTTAAGAGCGTAAACGAAGCAATCCTTGCTTATGAGAATAAAGTGATCACACTGCAGTCCAGAATCCATGTTCGCTGCAGCAAGACAATGCCGGACGGATCCGTTCTGACCGGTACAGTAGAGTCTACACTTGGACGTTTCCTGTTTAACGAAATCCTTCCACAGGATCTTGGTTTCGTAGACAGAAGTGTTCCGGGAAATGAACTTCTTCTTGAGGTTGACTTCCTGGTAGCCAAGAAACAGTTGAAACAGATTCTTGAAAAAGTTATCAATACTCACGGTGCTACAAAGACTGCTGAGGTTCTTGATGCGATCAAAGCTACAGGTTACAAGTATTCCACACGTGCAGCCATGACTGTTGCCATTGCCGATATGACCGTTCCGCCGCAGAAACCGGAGATGATCAAACAGGCTCAGGATACAGTAGACCTTATCACAAAGAACTACAAACGTGGTCTTATCACTGAAGAAGAGCGTTACAAAGAAGTTGTTGATACATGGAAGAAGACTGATGATGAGCTGACACATGCTCTGTTGTCCGGACTTGATAAATACAACAACATCTTCATGATGGCCGACTCCGGTGCCCGTGGTTCCGATAAACAGATCAAACAGCTTGCAGGTATGCGAGGACTGATGGCCGATACAACCGGTCACACCATCGAGCTGCCTATCAAGTCTAACTTCCGTGAAGGTCTTGACGTACTGGAATACTTCATGTCTGCCCATGGAGCTCGAAAAGGTATGTCCGATACCGCTCTTCGTACAGCCGATTCAGGTTACCTGACAAGACGTATGGTTGACGTTTCTCAGGATCTGATCGTACGTGAGACAGACTGCTGTGAAAACAGAGATGAGATCTCAGGTATGTATGTAGAATCTTTTGTAGATGGTAAAGAAGAGATCGAAGGACTTCAGGAGCGTATCACAGGTCGTTTCTCCTGTGAGACAATTAAGAATAAAGATGGCGAAGTTATCGTAAAAGCCAACCATATGATCACACCGAAACGTGCTGCCCGCATCATGAAAGAAGGCGTGGACAACCAGACAGGCGGATCTATCGAGAAAGTTAAGATCCGTACAATCCTTACATGTAAATGTAAAGTTGGTATCTGTGCGAAATGTTACGGTGCGAACCTTGCAACCGGCGAGCCGGTACAGGTTGGTGAATCTGTCGGTATCATCGCTGCTCAGTCTATCGGTGAGCCAGGTACACAGCTTACCATGCGTACTTTCCACAGTGGTGGTGTTGCCGGTGGAGATATCACACAGGGTCTTCCTCGTGTCGAGGAGCTTTTTGAGGCAAGAAAGCCGAAAGGTCTTGCCATCATCACAGAGATTCCTGGTGTTGCTGTTATCAATGACACTAAGAAGAAACGTGAAGTTATCGTTACAGATCAGGAAACAGGTGAATCCAAGACTTACCTTATTCCATACGGATCCCGTATCAAGATCACAGACGGACAGATCCTTGAAGCAGGTGATGAACTTACAGAAGGTAGCGTAAATCCGCATGATATCCTGAGAATTAAGGGTGTACGTGCAGTTCAGGATTATATGATCCGTGAAGTACAGCGTGTATATCGTCTCCAGGGTGTTGAGATCAGCGATAAGCATATCGAAGTTATCGTTCGTCAGATGTTGAAGAAAATCCGTATCGAAGATAACGGAGATACAGAATTCCTTCCTGGAACACTGGTTGACTTCCTTGAATACGAGGACGTTAACGAGCAGATGGAAAAAGAAGGCAAACAGCCTGCAGATGGAAAACAGGTTATGCTTGGTATTACCAAGGCATCTCTTGCTACAAACTCCTTCCTGTCAGCCGCTTCCTTCCAGGAAACAACTAAAGTTCTGACTGAAGCCGCTATCAAGGGTAAAGTTGACCCGCTGATCGGTCTGAAAGAGAATGTAATCATCGGTAAACTGATTCCTGCAGGTACCGGTATGAAACGCTACAGAGATGTAAGGCTCAACAGCACAATGCCTGAACCGGAAGTAAAGGTTGAAGATATAGCCGAAGAACTTACGGAAGATGAAGAAATCAAAGATGATGAGATGGTCACAATGGATGAAGAACTTCCGGAAGACGAAGAATTCGATGTTGAAGAATCTGATGAAGAAGAGGCTGCTGAAGACGAAGCTGATGATCAGGCTTCAGACGATGCAGAAGACAACGAATGATCCAACGGAGTAGATAACTTATCCGGACTGATTTGATATGAATTCACAAGAGAACTATCTGTGCCGACAGATTTTGCCGGCGAGGTAGTTCTCTTTTATTTTCCGGAACATTCCATTGCCGAAAAAAGAGAAAAATACAAAGAAACTGCTTTTTGTGTTATAATACCAGTACATTATGAGCAGGTAATGAACTGTGAAGTATTTTTACAGTTATGATAAATATACATTTTTGTTTCCGGTAACATCTTGTAAAAAGCATTGACCGGGACAGGGAAGGAAATAGAAATTGAACAGAAATGGAGGTGCAATATGGATAAAGAACTTCCGGTTTCAGCATGGCCGGAATGGAAAATCATAGAGAAAATCGGCGAAGGCTCTTTTGGAAAGGTGTATAAGGCACAGAGAACAGAACGTGGAAAATCTTTCTATTCTGCTATCAAGATCATCAATATACCCGGAAGCCAGAGCGAGTTGAACAGCGTACGTTCTGAAACAGGGATGAGCAGTCCACAAGACAGTATTTTCAGAATCTGGTTGAGGAATGTATTCAGGAAATCAGTACCATGGAATACTTTCGAGGAAACTCTTACATTGTCTCTGTAGAAGATTTTAAGGTTATGGAATATCTGGATGTCATTGGATGGGAGATTTCCATAAGGATGGAATATCTGACAAGTTTTATGGATTACTGTGCGGAAAAGCAGCTTACTGAGAAAGAGGTAATAAAGCTGGGAATGGATTTGAGTAAGGCACTGGAATATTGCCGGAAACTTAAGATCATTCACAGGGATATCAAGCCGGAGAATATTTTTGTATCCAGATTTGGCGATTTTAAGCTTGGAGATTTCGGAATTGCACGTGAACTTGAGCGAACCATGAGCGGATTTTCCAAGAAAGGTACTTACTCTTATATGGCGCCTGAGATGTATAAAGGTGAGAAATATGACAGCAGGGTAGATATTTATTCTCTTGGGATTGTGCTGTACAGGCTGATGAATCATAACAGACTGCCATTTATGAGTCTGGAAAAACAGTTTATCACTTACAGGGATAAGGAAAATGCATTAAATAAGCGTGTTGCAGGAGAGCAGATGAGTGCACCTGTGGATGCAGGAACACAGTTTGCCCGTATTATCATGAAGGCCTGTGCTTATGATCCTGCACAGAGATATCAGACACCGGAGGAGCTTTATAGTGCGCTGGATGATCTGAAAAATGGAAGATCTGGCAGAATCCGGCAGTTACAAAACGGTGTTCAGAAAGCAGGAACGGATAAAACAGAATCATATAGTGCAATTGCACAGAACGGCAGAGCAGCACAGAATGTTACATCAGATGCCGAAAATGTACGAAAAAGTACAGTGCAGAATACGTCAGTACAGAATACCCGGGGAAATAAAAAAACATCAGATTTTCAGAATGCTGCAAAAAGAAAACGTGCTGTAAACAATGTTCCGGCGAGCAGCTTTACAGATAAAGAAACAATGTCAGTTGTAGCAGAACAGAAAATACAGCCACAGGAAACGCCATCAGAAACAGTTGCGATAAGATCTGCGCGTGCTGTGGAAGCCAGAAAGCGAAGACGCAGGAAGAAACAGCTGCTGCGCAGGGCATTGCTTGCAATTGTGGCAGGTACAGCGATACTTATGATGGCCGCCGTCTATTACAGAGTAAGTAAAGATCATGCTCAGGAAGGACAGGAGGATAATCCGATCGCAATTCTGGATGATGAGAAATACAGCTCCACAAAATCCGGATCCAAAGATTTCTCCAAAGCTCTGGATACGATCAAGGAGCAGGCAACAACTATCACAGATAATCTGAACAGTTACGACTGGGTTGGAACAGAAGGAACTGTTCTGCGATATCTGAGAAGGGTAAAGACCACTCAGCAGGCAGATGGAAATCTGGATATTGAGAGTGAATGCATGAAAGCTCTGGTCTATCCGGCAGAATCCGGAGATGGAGTTTATGAAGAATATTTCTACTGGGGAGAGAAGTTATTCTTTGCATATATCTGGTATGATGAAACTTCAGAATATTATTATTATAACGACGGCGAACTGATAAGATGGATCGATTCCAATGGAAAGTGTCACGATAACGAAAAAGATAATGAGGAATTCGTGAAACGTGGCGAGAAATACTGGAACAATTCATTGAAAGCATTGAAGGGAGAAGGAACAAAGACAGATAATGGCAATGTATCAGATTGAATGTGCATATACCTGCCATACAGGAAATATCCGGGCAAATAATGAAGATAATTTCTGGTGTTTTGGGGAATCCCTTCCGGTGAACAATGAAGGAACAAAGGGTATCTGCTCAAAGATTATTTCGGGTAACAGAGTACCGGCAATGGCGGTATTTGACGGTATGGGAGGAGAAAGCTGCGGCGAGATTGCAGCCTTTCTTGCATCAGAAGAATTTGGAAAATTTTATAATGCGAATAAAAGAATGCTGAGGGATATGCCGGAAGATTTTATAGACGATGTATGTGAGAAGATGAATCAGGCAGTATGCAGATATGGAACAGAGCATCATATTTGGAGCATGGGAAGCACAATGGCGATGCTCCTCTTTACACCAGAGTCTATGTTTGCCTGCAATCTTGGGGACAGCAGGATTTATTTTATGGATGGTGGTAAGCTTCAGCAGATTTCCACAGACCATGTTTTTGGTGGTACGGCAGTTGGGAAAGCCCCGTTAACCCAGTATCTTGGACTTCCTGAAGAGCTGCAGAGACTGGAACCTTCTGTGACAGAAATCGAGCATAAGGAGGGATACAGATATCTTCTGTGTTCAGATGGAGTAACAGATATGCTTTCGGACAGTGAGATAGAGGCGATTCTGTCACAGGATATGGAAATCCCGGAGATTGTAAATGATCTTCTTAAAAATGCTCTCCAAAAGGTGGGAGAGATAATGTGACGATCGTGCTCTGTGAAGTACAGAAGCTGGATACAGTCCGCAGAATGAAAGAATGGATGAAAAATCTGAAAGATAAAAAATGAGAGGTGGGGCAGCATGAAGAACCGTATGCAGGATCTGGATTTTGAACAGAATGTTGCGTTTGATAAAGTACAGGAGTATGAATTTACCAGAAGGGCGGCACAGAGATTTCGGCAGGTGGTAAGCCTGGACAGTTTTGAAGACGAAGATGCGGATGTTATTTTCCACTATTTATATAAAGAGATGGAACTGGTGTCCTTTGGCGACCATCTGAAGAGATATATTTATGAAAGGGCAGAGCTGGAAGAACCTTTCTCGGAGATTCCACAGGAAGTGTATAAGGAGATCGTAGTAGATTCCTTTAAGGAAACCTATACGCCCAAATCCATGAATCCTACCTCTACCAAGTTGTCGGCACTGGTGAATAACTGGCTGAATCAGGCATCTGTAAAAAGAGAAACTGTTTTTCTTCTGGGGTTTGGGTTGAAAATGACCACAGAGGATGTGTCGGATTTCCTGACAAGAGTACTGAAAGAACAGGATTTTGATTTTTACAATCCGGACGAGGTGATCTACTGGTATTGTTACAGTACGCAGCAGGGTTATCATAAAGCAGAGGAATTGAAAAAAAAATATGAGATACTCGCTCCTGTGGAAGTGGAAAATACTCAGGTTTTATACGGAAGCAACCTGTGCCTTGATACGGAGGAGAAACTGATCGATTATCTTGCCCGACTGAAATCAAAAAGAGTAGATCCCATATCTGAGAAAAGTCAGGCATTTCAGGAGTTTACAAAGCTTTTATATCATGCGAAGCAGATTATTGCCGGACTGTATCAGCATGATGAAGAGGAAAAAGGTGGGGATAAGGTGTGGACAGCAGAAAGAATTACACCTTCTGATGTGGAAAAAGTAATCTGCAGCGGAATCCCCATCAACAAAATGGGCAATCTGAAGAAAATGTCTGCCTCCATTCTGGCAAAGCATTTCAGCCAGAAGCGTTTCAGCAGGCAGAGGATTACAAATATTTTAAGCCACAAACTCCCGGTGGAGCGCTTTGACCTGATCACACTGGAATTCTTTATCGTATCCCAGGAAATGGAGGATGATGATCCTTTTAACAGATACAAGCATTTTCTGGATGAGATTCAGGATATTCTGCTTCGATGTGGAATGGGAGAGATATACATAGTAAATCCATACGAATGTTTCCTTCTCATGTGCCTTCTCACAGACTGTCCGCTGGCAGTATTTTCGGAGATATGGGAGAAGTCCTATGAAGAGGGGGAAGCTGAAGAGGCATAATGGTATAAACAATTGTACAGCCGGTGCCGGATATGGCACGAAAGGCTGTGGAACTTTTATTAAAGAAAATAAAAGGGGAAGTGATTGAGACATTGACGATTCTTCCTGTTGAATTTGCAGAAGGAGGCACAACCCGTTAAGGGATGTGCCTCCTTCTTTTAACCGAATCAAGTAAGTCCCTGCGGAGGTTGCGAATATCTGTCTGATTTATGACAATTATCTGGATAGACTGTAGATTCAGAAGAGTGTGTTTATTCATTATAATATCCGTAGATAGCACGTGCATCTGCAGCAATGGTGCTTTGGGCTGCACCGGTATCAGTAAGATTCTGTGACATAAAGCATACTACAAGATCAATTCCTTTGGCTGTATCATAGATGATCGCTGCATCATTTTCTACAGTGTCAAGTTCGCCGGTCTTATTGGCAGTACCGACGCCTTCTGGAAGTTGTGCAGGGATCTTGTTTTTACGCTGCTGCATTTTTAAGTGATAATACATTGCATCTGCGTTTGGAAGAGTAGAAGCGGGAAGGGTTCCGTTGACAGTCTGGTATATCTGCTTTAAAAAGGTTCCACAGTCTTTGACGGATGTATAGTTGTCGCCGTTTTCTTTACCTGCGAGAAGCAGGCGGTTCATCTGGGTGCTGGTGAAACCATGTTCCTGGCAGAAGCCATTTACTTTTGCCATACCTGCAGAGTTATCGCCGTTTCCAAGCCAGTTTACCAGAGTGTTAGCAGCATCATTATCACTGACAGTGATCATGGCTGAAATATTACTGTCAATTTCGTCTCCATTGTGAGACTGGGAGAGTGTATCGTAGTTTTCGTATACAGCTCCCATAATATACAGTTTGATCAGGCTTGCTGCTGCATGGGAGTATCGTTGATCATGCCTTCAGAATCTTTCGGCAGGTTGCAGACATAGACGGACCAGGTTCCGTTATCAGCCGGCAGCAGGGACTGTACCTGTTTCAGGAGATTGTCCATGCTGGAATCAGTGTTGTCGGTAAATGTGTTGTTGGAGGAAGGGGAAAGTGTTCCGTTCTGCTGTTCGGATTCTGAAGAGGGTTCAGCGGATTCTGACTGCGCAGGAGATGTTTCTCCGGTGGCTGCCTTGACAGAACTTTCCTGTTCTCTTAATTCATCTAACTGATCTGCCTGACTGATAAGGGTATTTGCATCAGTGGAAATCTCCTCTACGGTTTTGGAGAGTGTCTGTACTTTTTGCTGTAGTGTGACGAGATGGTTCAGTGATAAAAATGAAACAGCTGCCAGTGCAATCACTGCAACAGTCAGTATGCCGATCACTATATAGAGAAAAATAGGTTTTTCATTTGGCTTTTTATTCATTGCGGTTTTCCTTTCGTAATTATTATTGTAATCAGGATTGCGGGAACTGCGAAGCTGCGTAGCAATCCGCAGATATCAAGTCAAGGGCAAAATGCTTTTTGACACTTACATCATCATGATGCAAAGTAGCTGTCAATGCCATTTGCGATTCCCTGTACCATTGTTTTCTGGAATTCTGCATCATTCATTTTCAGATCGTCATTCTGGCTTGTCATAAATCCCATTTCGAGGATCGTAACAGGAACAGTGCTCCAGTTAATTCCTGTCATCGTGTCAGTGTACTGGATTCCAAGGTTCTGAAAACCTGTTGCAGCACAGTAGGAATCGATGATGCATCGGGATAATCGATCAGACTGTTCAAACAGTTGTGGGATATAAGGGTTATTCTGAGAGGGCGACATGGTCAGTGCCCCTGATGCAGTATGGGAATCATCGCCGTTTGCATGGATGCGGACATAGATTTCTGCACCCTGTGAAGCAGCATATTGTGCGCGTTCCATGTTGCTGATGGCTGTTTCATTGTCTGTTCGTGTCATGACTACCTGATAGCCTCTCTGTTCCAGTTCATCTTTTAGTTGAAGAGAGACTTCCAGATTGAGTTGGTATTCGGGAACACCGCTGTAGGTTCCCTGAGTGCCGCTGGTACATTTTGCTTTCATTTCAGAAGAACCGGGACCGTTGGGCTCCGGGGCACTCATATCTACGGACTCACTCTGATGCCCTGGATCGATTCCTATTATATGTCCGTCTGTTTCGGCATCGGAGGAGAAAACGCTGGCACTGGAATCAGAAGAGGCACTGGTGCTGTTCTGGCTGAATACAGAAGGCTTTGATGAAGCTTCTTCCGGGATTTCAGCTTTTTCTTTTGTTTTCTTCTGTGTGGCTGTCTGTTGTTTTTGTTTCATGCGATTGATATTTGACTGGACTGTGTCTATGGCGGTAGTGTACTTGTCTACTGCCTGTTTGACTTCGTCGTGTTTTGCAGTGATCTGTTCGGAGATTGTATCGACTTCTTTTTCAGTGGTGAGGATCTGGTGCAGTGTGGTCCTGTTAAAGAAGATCAGGCTATGATGCACAGGAGTCCTGTCAGAAACAGAAGGATGCTGATCATGCTGGGTTTCTTCATATATTATGGTGTCCTTTCCTGAGTTTATAGAATGTTATAGTGTGTCTGCAAGTTGATTTGCCTGCTTTGGTTGTTATTATAATAAAAGGGAAGGGAAAATGCAATTGTGAATAGGGGAGGAGGGACGCACCGGATAATATTTTATTTTGTGTGCGGTTTCGGACACTAAGATATTCTAAGGCATCAAAAATCCGCTAAAGGCATGAGAAGAAAAGTCTGGATTACTCGCTGGCGCTCAGACAGAGGACTTTTCTTCTCATAACGCGGATTTTTGATGCCTAAGAATATCTAAGTGTCCTGCAAATGCACGCAAAATAAAATATTATCCGGCGCTGACTGTCGGCACACTAGTACAGCAGAAACTTAATATTCGCTGTACTAGAGCGTATGGGAAAATTATTCCTGCAGTATATGTGGATTTATGGGAGCTGTTATCGGCAACTGCGTTTGGAGGCTTGGTGAGTTTTTGGTGTATTTTGCTTTTAGATGGTCAGTTATTTATAATAGGAAGAGAATAGTGTCTGGTCGGGATACATTTGGAGAGAGATGGCAGTTAAGATTTTTTGGGAAGGGGTATTGTCTGATAAGTTTATTGCGGTGATGTGGTGTATAAAAAAGAAATTTACGGTAATGATAAAAATTAGAAAAAATCATGTAAATTTCATGCGAAATACCTTGACAGCGTGGATTTTACGGGATATAATGAGCAAGCGTGCAAAAGGAACGTTTAATTTTTTTGTGCGTAATTACATGAATAGCAACCGCAAGGCCCCATAGAAAATCTATGGAGAAATAAATCGGGAGGTGAAATGGAATGCCAACATTCAACCAGTTAGTAAGAAAAGGACGCCAGACATCTGTAAAGAAATCTACAGCTCCGGCTCTCCAGAAAACATTCAACTCTTTAAGAAAGAAAGCAGTTGAACAGTCTGCACCACAGAAACGTGGCGTTTGTACAGCAGTTAAGACTGCAACTCCTAAGAAGCCTAACTCAGCTCTTAGAAAAATCGCCAGAGTTCGTCTTTCCAACGGAATCGAAGTAACAAGCTACATCCCAGGAGAAGGTCACAACCTTCAGGAGCATAGCGTTGTTCTTATCCGTGGTGGAAGGGTTAAGGACTTACCTGGTACAAGATACCACATCATCAGAGGTACTCTTGATACTGCAGGTGTTGCTAACAGAAAACAGGCCCGTTCTAAATACGGCGCTAAGAGACCGAAAAAGAAATAATTCTAAAAAGGTTTCGTAAGAATTTTAAGAGCTGATCCTATTGTTTGGGACAGCAGGAATTAATCAATCGAAAATTCACGGAAGACTAGAACTATGAATTTGTACGGTATTCCATATACCCTGCCGGTTGCGGGTTAAATATAGGACCTTACCAGTGCGAACATGCAATAGTTATCTGCGTGAGTACCGATGATTTAATCACAATGATTAAGGAGGGAAGTAACGTGCCACGTAAAGGACATACTCAGAAAAGAGACGTTCTGGCAGATCCAATGTACAACAATAAAGTGGTTACCAAACTTATCAATAACATCATGTTAGACGGTAAGAAAGGTGTAGCACAGAAAATTGTTTACGGTGCATTCGCCAGAATCGAAGAAAAAGCTGGTAAACCAGCACTTGAAGTTTTCGAAGAGGCTATGAACAACATCATGCCACTTCTTGAAGTAAAAGCTAGACGTATCGGTGGTGCTACTTATCAGGTTCCGATCGAGGTAAGAGCAGACAGACGTCAGGCACTGGCTCTTCGCTGGTTAACAATGTTCTCTCGTAAAAGAGGCGAGAAAACAATGGAAGAAAGACTTGCAAATGAGCTTTTAGATGCAATGAACAACACAGGTGCATCCGTTAAGAGAAAAGAAGACATGCACAAGATGGCTGAGGCAAATAAAGCATTTGCTCACTATCGCTTCTAATATAGGAGGAAAATCCATTGGCTAAAGAGGGAAGAGAATATCCATTAGAGCGTACCAGAAATATTGGTATTATGGCTCATATCGATGCGGGTAAAACAACTCTTACAGAACGTATCCTGTATTATACAGGTGTTAACTATAAGATTGGTGATACTCATGAAGGTACTGCTACCATGGACTGGATGGAACAGGAGCAGGAGAGAGGTATCACAATCACTTCAGCGGCTACAACATGTCACTGGACTCTGGAAGAGAACTGCAAACCGAAGCCAGGTGCTCTGGAACATCGTATCAACATCATTGATACCCCAGGTCACGTTGACTTCACAGTAGAAGTTGAGCGTTCTCTTCGTGTACTTGACGGTGCTGTCGGCGTTTTCTGTGCTAAGGGTGGTGTTGAACCGCAGTCTGAAAACGTATGGCGTCAGGCCGACACTTACAATGTACCACGTATGGCATTCATCAACAAGATGGATATCCTTGGTGCAAACTTCTACGGTGCAGTAGAGCAGATCAAGACTCGTCTTGGTAAAAACGCAATCTGCTTACAGCTGCCAATCGGAAAAGAAGATGATTTCAAAGGAATCATTGACTTATTCGAAATGAAAGCTTACATCTACAACGATGAAAAAGGTGATGACATCTCCATCGTTGATATTCCTGAAGACATGAAGGAAGATGCTGAGCTTTATCATACAGAGCTCATTGAGAAAATCTGTGAGCTTGATGACGACTTAATGATGGAATATCTTGAAGGTGAAGAACCAACTGTTGAGAGACTGAAAGCAACATTAAGAAAAGCGACATGCGAGTGTACAGCTGTTCCGGTTTGCTGTGGTTCTGCTTATAGAAACAAAGGTGTTCAGAAGCTTCTTGATGCTATCCTTGAGTATATGCCGGCTCCTACAGACATTCCTCCAATCCAGGGAACTGATCTGGACGGTAATGAAGTAGTGAGACATTCTTCTGATGAAGAACCATTCTCAGCTCTGGCATTTAAGATCATGACAGACCCATTCGTTGGTAAACTTGCATATTTCCGTGTATACTCCGGTACAATGAATTCCGGTTCTTATGTACTTAACGCTACTAAGGACAAGAAAGAACGTGTTGGACGTATCCTTCAGATGCATGCTAACAAACGTATGGAACTTGATAAAGTATATTCCGGTGATATCGCTGCAGCGATCGGATTTAAATTCACAACAACTGGTGATACAATCTGTGACGAGCAGCATCCGGTAATCCTGGAGTCCATGGAATTCCCAGAACCAGTTATCGAGCTGGCTATCGAGCCTAAGACTAAAGCTGGACAGGGTAAACTTGGTGAAGCTCTTGCAAAACTTGCAGAAGAAGACCCGACATTCCGTGCACATACAGATCAGGAAACAGGACAGACCATTATCGCTGGTATGGGTGAGCTTCATCTGGATATCATCGTTGACCGTCTCCTTCGTGAATTCAAGGTAGAGGCTAACGTAGGTGCTCCTCAGGTTGCTTACAAAGAAACAATCACCAAACCTGTTGATGTAGACAGCAAGTATGCAAAACAGTCCGGTGGTCGTGGACAGTATGGTCACTGTAAAGTTAAATTCCAGCCTATGGATGCCAACGGAGAAGAACTGTACAAGTTCGAATCTACAGTTGTTGGTGGTGCTATTCCGAAGGAATACATTCCTGCAGTTGGCGAAGGTATCGAAGAGGCTATGAAAGCCGGTATCCTTGGCGGATTCCCGGTAGTCGGCGTATATGCTAACGTATATGATGGTTCTTACCATGAAGTCGACTCTTCTGAAATGGCATTCCACATTGCAGGTTCTCTTGCATTCAAGGATGCTATGCAGAAAGCAGCTCCTGTACTTCTTGAGCCGATCATGAAGGTAGAGGTTACAACACCTGAAGATTACATGGGTGATGTAATCGGTGATATCAACTCCCGTCGTGGACGTATCGAAGGTATGGAAGATATCGGCGGTGGTAAGATGATCCGCGGATATGTACCGCTTTCCGAAATGTTCGGATATGCTACAGATCTTCGTTCCAGAACACAGGGACGTGGTAACTACTCTATGTTCTTTGAGAAATATGAGCAGGTTCCGAAGTCTGTACAGGAAAAAATCCTTCTAAGAAAGACTGATAATTATTGATCATCTGCAGTCTGCCGGTGTTTAAAGCCGGCAGGGTGTAGGAGATATAAAGTTACTGTTCACTATGTTCTCAGTAATGTGTGGACTGTAATGATACAACAATTGATAATGATACACTGTTTATAGTGTGAAACTTATCAAATTGTATAAAATGCTTGCAAATATTCCGGTTATGCAATATAATCAAGGATAGCAAGTTTAAAACCGAAAAAGGCGCTCTATAATAATATAAGAGCCAAATGTTTTAAGGAGGACGTTTTAAAATGGCAAAAGCTAAGTTTGAGAGAACAAAACCGCATTGTAACATTGGTACCATCGGACACGTTGACCATGGTAAAACAACTTAACAGCAGCTATCACAAAAGTCTGTCTGAAAGAGTTGCTGGTAACACAGCTACAGATTTCGCTAATATCGATAAAGCTCCGGAAGAAAGAGAACGTGGTATCACAATTTCTACAGCACACGTTGAGTATGAAACAGAGCATAGACACTATGCACACGTTGACTGCCCAGGCCATGCTGACTACGTTAAGAACATGATCACAGGTGCAGCTCAGATGGATGGTGCTATCCTCGTTGTTGCTGCTACAGATGGTGTTATGGCTCAGACTAAAGAGCACATCCTTCTTTCTCGTCAGGTAGGTGTTCCTTACATCGTTGTATTCATGAACAAATGTGATATGGTTGATGATGAAGAACTTCTTGAACTGGTAGAAATGGAAATCCGTGAACTCTTAAGCGAGTATGACTTCCCAGGAGATGACATCCCGGTTATCCGTGGATCAGCTCTTAAAGCTCTTGAAGATCCGAGCAGCGAGTGGGGAGACAAGATCATGGAACTTATGGATGCTGTTGACAGCTACATTCCAGACCCACAGCGTGACACAGATAAACCATTCGTAATGCCTGTAGAGGATGTATTCTCTATCACAGGTCGTGGTACAGTTGCTACTGGTAGAGTAGAGGCTGGTGTACTTCACGTATCTGACGAAGTTGAAATCGTTGGTATCAAAGAAGAAACACGTAAAGTTGTTGTAACTGGTATCGAAATGTTCCGTAAACTCCTTGATGAAGCTCAGGCTGGTGATAACATCGGTGCACTTCTTCGTGGTGTTCAGAGAAACGAAATCGAGCGTGGACAGGTTCTTGCTAAACCAGGAACACTTACATGCCATACAAAATTCACAGCTCAGGTTTACGTTCTGACAAAAGATGAAGGTGGACGTCATACTCCATTCTTCAACAACTATCGTCCACAGTTCTACTTCAGAACAACAGACGTAACAGGTGTTTGCAACCTTCCAGAAGGAACAGAAATGTGCATGCCTGGAGATAACATCGAAATGACAATCGAACTGATCCACCCAATCGCTATGGCTCAGGGTCTTACTTTCGCTATCCGTGAAGGTGGACGTACTGTAGGATCAGGACGTGTTGCTACAATCATCGAGTAATCACTGACTAATATATATTGAGTACCGCAAGGTACATGTGTCCAAACGTAAGATACCCCGGAACCGTAAGGTTTCCGGGGTTTTTCTGTTGAACAGAAGATTAAAAAAAGGCTGTAAAGAATAGCGAATAAATTAAAAACAGGCAGGTATGGGAAGAAAATGAAAACCTTCGCATATCTGCCTGTGATACTGTTATGATACTATTTCTGTTCGTTATTGGAAAATTTCTGTGTTAAAAGTTCATCTCGTTTACGGATTCGTGTCTCAAAATCCAGTTCTTCAATTTCTTTATGGGTGACAGGTTTGGAAGTGTAGTATTCCAACGTCTGCTTTTTCCACATATCAAACATATCTTTGCCTGTGAAATAAGATTCCAGGCTTTCTCTGTTCTCCTGCAGATCAGCAAGAAAATTACACATATCTGCGTTTAAAGAATGTTCCGGATCATTTCCATAAAAGCGAAGTCCGGCATACCATTTCTGTGTTTCTGTTTCTATATCACCGGGAAGTTTATTATTTATATCCAGTTCATACCGGAGTTCATTGGATTCATTCATCTGCAGTAAAACCCAAAGAATATCGCTGAGAGTAGAAATCTGTACTTTATTTTCAGATAATCCAAATAACCAGTCCAGTGAGACATGAAATTTCTGAGCAATAGTCAATAACACATCATTGGAGGGAGTAACCACACCATTTTCATAACTGGATAAAGTTGACTGACGTATACCAATAGCTGCGGAAAAGTTTTTTTGATTCATCTTCAGATCAGTTCGCAGCTCTTTTATTTTTTCTGAAATAGATGATTCCTGCATATTATCCACCTCCTTAAAAGCTATGATTAGTATATCACAAATGATAAAAATCAACAATATAGAAAAATATCATTCATGATGATAAAAATTATTGACAATGATTATTTAAAATGATATAGTATCAGTGAAAATGATAATTATAGACAAGGAGGAAATGATATGCAGAGACAGAACTATATGATTACAGCGGAAGAAGTTGCAGAGAGCATGGGGATTTCACTTGGATATGCTTACAAGCTGCTTCGCAAACTGAACAAAGAGCTTGCAGATCAGGGATATGTAACCGTTGCGGGCAAGATACCGAGGGCATTCTGGGAAAAGAAATTTTATGGATATTCCCAGATTGCAATGTAAGGGGGTGAGAAAGTATGGCAGCATACAAAGATGAAGAAAGAGGAACCTGGTATGTTTCATTTTATTATGAGGACTGGACAGGAGCCAAAAAGCGAAAAGTAAAAAGAGGATTCCGCACTAAGAAAGAAGCATTAAATTTTGAAGCGGAGTATAAAAGAACAGCGAAAGCAGACATGGATATGACAATGGGAGAGTTTGTAGAAGTCTACTTCCGAGACAAGTCTCAGTCATTGAAGGACAGGAGTATCAAGAATAAAAGAGATACGATGAAGGCTCAACTGTTACCGTATTTTAAGGACAGACCAATGAACAGTATTACACCAGCAGAGATTATCCAGTGGCAGAATACGATTATTGAAAAAGGATATTCAGATGATTATCTGAAAACAATACAGAATCAGATGACGGCATTATTCAATCATGCGAAGAATATCTACAATCTGGCAGATAATCCCTGTGACAAAGTAAAACGTATGGGAAAGACTTCAAAAAAGAAAATGAAGTTTTGGACAATTGAAGAATATCGGCAGTTTATGACCGGAATAGAACCGGGAAGCAAATATTATGTGCTGTTTGAATTATTATTCTGGACAGGAGCGAGAGAAGGCGAAGCACTCAGCATTACACCTGCTGACATTGATTTTGAAAGGAATCTACTTCATATCAATAAAACTTACTACCGTATGCATGGAGAGGACGTGATTACATCTCCCAAAACAGAAGAATCGAACCGTACGATTTCCATACCGGAATTTCTGAAAAAAGAGATTCAGGACTATATTAGCAGACTGTATGAGTTGCCCGAAGATGAACGGATTTTTCCAATGGTTCATGAAGCGTACAGCATAAGTTAAAACAGGTGGTTCAAAAGACCGGAGTAAAAAAGATAAGAGTACACGACATTCGTCACAGTCATGCGGCATTTCTGATCAATAAGGGAGTGCAACCATTGATGATTAAAGAAAGGTTTGGACATACGGACATTCGCATTACATTGAATACTTATGGGCACTTATATCCAGATCAGCAGAAAGTAGTGGCAGATATGTTGGATGATGAAAATATAAAAAGCTCCGGAAGTACGAACAACCGGAGCAATGTGACAAATGAGGACGAATCCACAAATGTCAACCCTAGACAAGTTGATTATAGCAGAGATTCTTCCAGAGAACAACAGATAACTGGCGAGAACAGTTGGGAAAATGGAGGAATTTATGGAACAGAGAAATGAGAATAAAACAGAATTGAAAATGATAAAGATGTCAGATGTCCAGTCTCAGACAGTGGACTGGCTCTGGTATCCGTTTATCCCTTATGGAAAATTAACGATTATTCAGGGAGATCCCGGTGATGGAAAAACTACGCTGGTATTAAATATTGCTGCAAGATTGTCTAAAGGAGAAGGTCTGGATAACGATATGAAAGTAACAGAACCCGTGAATATTATCTATCAGACAGCGGAAGATGGACTGGCAGATACAGTAAAACCCAGACTGGAGCTGGCAGAAGCGGTCTGTGAAAGAATTATGGTTATAGATGAAACAGAAAAATCACTTTCCATGATTGATGAAAGACTGGAAACTGCTATCAAACAGACTGGTGCGAGAGTGCTTATTTTAGATCCGATTCAGGCATACCTTGGAGGAACAATGGATATGAACCGTGCAAATGAAGCAAGGGATATGACGAAAAGATTGAGTTTGTTGGCAGAAAAATACAAATGTGCAATTTTATTAATCGGACACATGAATAAAGCTGGTGGAAACAAAGCTGCATATAGAGGAATGGGTTCGATTGACTTTTTGCAGTAGCCAGAAGCGTATTACTGGTAGGAAGAATAGAGGGAGAACCGGATTTAAGAGCAGTGGTTCAGATTAAAAATAATCTGGCTGCATTTGGGCATTCCAAAGCATTTCGCCTGACAGAAACAGGATTTGAGTGGATAGGTGACTATGAAATCACAGCAGATGAGGTGCTTGGTGGAATTGCGCCAAAGGTAAATAAACTGGAACAGGCAAAGAAGATGCTGAGGGAACTGGCAGAAACATCAACTTCTGTGCAAAGCAGTGAAATCTTTGATATGGCAGAAGATTTGAATATTTCTAAAAGAACACTGGAAAATGCAAAAAAGGAACTTGAAATTAAGGCAAGACGAATCGGCAATTCATGGTATTGGGATTTAGATAAAGTTAAGCCGGAATAAATTAAGGGTGCAACATTGCAGAGTATATAGAAAATGCGGAATTAAAATGCAAGGTTGCAATCTGTAAAGACATTGCAGTGTTGCGTCCTTACATAAATTGTAAGAAGGTGAGAGCTTGAAAAACGTTATGATTCCAGAGGAGTTATTTGGAAAGATTATAAAATATCATTTACTGGATCAGGAACAGGAAGCAGATGATATAAGAAAAGGTCTGGAGAAAAAGCTGGATGCAATGGTAAATCGTGAGGTATACAGTAAATTCAAAACTGCACCAACAGAAGAAGAACGGGAAAAGTTCCGGCAGGAGTATCTGGACAGAAAAGGAATGCAAGAGAGCTTTCGATGGTAACAGTTCTTATTGATTATCTTTTTACAGGAGCGTGTCACGCACCTGTGAGAAGTAAACAAGGAGAAAGTTGGTAAGGTGCAGACGGAAAACTGTGGCTGGAATGTGAGACGGCTGTAAATTTGATAGTTGTGAAGAAGGGAGAAAGATACAATGAAACAGGGAAGATTAGGATATAACAGTAGCAATAACAGATATGGGTTGTTGGCATCAGACTTATGGATTGATACGGGATTTCACTGTGGAGAAGGTCTTGAGGTGCTGGTCGATGATAAGTGGGTAAGGACAAGAATGGAGATGAATCCAGCAAGAGAATGGTATCTGGTTGGAACGCCATACTGTGGAGATCTGGAATATGTGCAGGCAAGAATAACGGAATAATTTAATCGAGAGAGTAACGAAAAGAGATAAAATAGCCCCCGGCAGGCGCAAGGGTACTTTTGATGGACGGAACGGCTGTCGAAAGTGCTTTTGCGTTACTTTTGACAAAAGTAACAAAACCGCCGTATCCGGCGAAGATTTCTTTTTATACTATAGCTGGTAAAGATACAAATTTATGTGCCATGTCTGGCACTGGTTTTAGAAAGTGGGGTGACGAACATGACGCTGAAACGAACAATTAGTGGTATGATCGGGACAGGTTCTCTGGCTCATAACAGAAGGGAATTTATAGCAGAAAATGTTGATTCAGACAGAGTGCAATTAAATATTTGCTATCAGAATGAGAATTTAAAAGAAGTTTATAAAGAACTGTTTGATGAAGCTGTAGAACGATATAATATCGGGAAAAGAAAAGATCGACAGATTACAAATTACTATGAAAAAATCCGGCAGGGCAAACAGGAAAAATTGTTCCATGAAGTGATTTTCCAGATTGGAAATCGAGAAGATATGGCTGTCGGAACAGCAGAAGGAGGTCAGGCTGTAAAAGTACTGGATGAGTATGTAAAGGACTTCCAGAAACGGAATCCAACGCTACGGGTATTTGGTTGTTATCTACATCAGGATGAAGCTACGCCACATCTACATATTGATTTTATTCCTTATGTAACTGATTGGAAAGGAAAAGGAATGGACACCAGAGTTTCGCTGAAACAGGCATTAAAAAGTCTTGGATTTCAAGGTGGGAATAAGCATGATACTGAGTTAAACCAGTGGATGAACCATGAAAAAGAAGTTCTGGCAGGGATTGCAAAAGAGCATGGTATTGAATGGGAACAGAAAGGCAGTCATGAGGAACATCTGGATGTCTATAACTTCAAGAAAAAAGAACGGAAAAAGGAAGTACAGAAATTAGAGCAGGAGAAAGAGTATCTAACTGCAGAAAACGAAGAACTGACAGCACAAATTGCGGAATCCAGAGCAGATATCCAGATTTTAAAAGACGATAAGGAACAGGCAATTAGGGAGAAGCAAGAAGCAGAACAAAGGGCAGAGGACGCAGAAAAAGAACTAAAAAGTCTGGAAGATCGTCGGAATGTGCTACAACCAATCATGGATAATGCCAGTAAGGAAATAAAAGAATATGGAATGATTAAGACGTTTTTACCGGAGGCAGGAACATTTGAACGTGCAGTACCTTACAGGGAGAATAAAATCAAGCCATTGTTTATCAAGATGAAGAATCAGATTGCTGCATTAGCTGGAAAGGTTGTAGAGCTTAACAAAATGGTAGAAAGCTGGAAAAATAAATATCAAAAATCTGTTGAGGAATGTGATAATATCCAGAAACAGTTAGACGATGTACGTAAGGAAAATGGAAAATTATCAAATGATAATCAACGTTTACAGGAGACTTCGGACAGATATGACAGAGTGGTGCGTATTCTGGGAATGGAAACTGTAGAGGATGTGGTGCAGCAGGACATTAAAGAACAAAGGCACTGGAAGAAAAACGGCGAATGGAGCAAATGCCAAAGGGAAGCGTTCTGAAACAGTTGGAATGGGCAACTCA
>ENA-OQCS01000023-OQCS01000023.1-human-gut-metagenome-genome-assembly--contig:-NODE-23-length-58604-cov-5.556390_pt1 | contig 58604 bp, 63 predicted proteins | sample MGYA00242757_ERZ504575 | MGnify/ENA primary metagenome ERZ504575 (study PRJEB26092, sample SAMD00036297) | human gut metagenome | host: Homo sapiens | study: EMG produced TPA metagenomics assembly of... | reverse complement strand
TTATAATTGTTCATAAGTACCTCCAAAAACATATACCTATAAACAATTGGCCTATTATCAGAAGTGATAATAGGCCACACATTTCAATCTGTATGTCAACAAAAAAATTCAAATTTTCTACAAAAAAAAGAGGAGCACATTTTTTGTGTTCCCCTCAAAGATGCCATTTCTTAACTTAATGACATTGCTCTTTAAAGGTCTCTTTTTTAGCAGAGGACTTCAACTTTGAAATGCCACAAGATAGCGTTCTTATCTCGACAACTTTTATGAGCTTCTTTTAAAGCTATTGATATTGTTTCTTTGCTTGAGCAATACACTCTTCAAAGCTTTTCAATTGTCCTAAAATTGTGTCTGATCTCAAATTGGTCTCACATAAAGGGCGTTCGTTACCATTTAAATAATCCAAAGATAATCTCGAACTACATTTAGGGCATGTTATTGATATACTTTTTCTGTTCCGTTATTTGATTGGTTGAAGAGGACATCTAATTAAACTGATGTTCTTTTTAATTTATTTAGTTTTAGGTTAATTAATTGAGATGTTAAGACATATAAGAAGTGAAGGAGGGGATAAGATGTTTGTGAATGTTTCAAATCATCCTAGTGAATTGTGGTTAGATAAACAAAAAGAGTGTGCTTTGTGTTATGGAGATATTGTAGATGTTGCTTTTCCTGCAATTCATAAGGATTATGATAGTAATAAGTATGATGAATTGGTTGAATTGTATTATGAAAGAATTATGGGTATTTGTCCGGATGTTGTGATGGTTCAAGGTGAGTTTATCTTTACATATAGGTTAGTGTGCAAATTAAAGGTGAGTGGTGTAAGGGTTGTTTCAGCTCCTAGTGAGCGTATATGTCAGGAATTCAAGGATGAGAATAATGTAATCCATAAACATAGTCTTTTTGAGTTTATTGACTTTGTGGATTATTGATTTGTTTGTTGTTGTTTTATTTGAAAAAGCTTACAATATGAGTATAAATGGTTATATTTTATAGAAGGAGAGAATTAAGACCTATATACAAGTTAAATCAATTTTAAATAAGGCTAATTGTAAAAGTAATATTAGCTGATACCTCTTCTTTTGAAAGTGTCTAGAAAGGACAAGATTATGCAGTTAATTCAAACAAAGGTTTATTCGATACGAAAGGCTGTTCATGCTCGATATGTATTAGATAGTCAAAACCAATCCAAAAGTCCGGAAGAAAATTTTCGGACTATGGTAGACTATCTTTTCTCAAAAGGTGTGAAATATTTTAAAATAACATACCATTTGGGATATGACCAGTGTGATTGGGATCCCGAGCATTTATACGATGAAATCACTCCAGAAACAACAGAAAAGGAGTGGCAATCGTTGCTTCCAGGTATGATGGAAAACCAGCCGATCGTAGCTACCAGATTAAGTAATCATTGCTCAGCATCGATTGCTTGTAGAACAGGAGTTCTACATTGTATAAGTTTTGCTCCTTACGAAGATGCATTGCATGTTTGCAAGTGGCTTTAATTGGAATGATATCCAAATTCGAAACGGATGATCCTATGGAATTCTTGAAAAATGTATTTGGCATAAGTGAAAGAGAACCTGTTTTAAAATAAACAGTGGTTTCATAGAAATAAAAATATGTGATTTGATACCTCTTCTTTTGAAAGCGTCTAGAAAGGACGAGATTATGCAGTTAATTCAAACAAAGACTTATTCAACACAAGATATAGTTCATGCTCGATATGTGTTGGATAGTCAAAACCAATTTAAAAGTCCAGAAGAAAACTTTCGGGCTATGGTAGATTACCTTTTCTCAAAAGGTGTGAAATATTTCAGAATAACATATAATTTGGGATATGACCAGTGTGATTGGGATCCCGAGCATTTATACGATGAAATCACTCCAGAAACAACAGAAGAGAAGTGGAAGTCGTTGCTTCCAGGCATGATGGAAAATCAGCCAGCTGTAGCTACCAGATTAAGTGATCACTGTTCAGCATCGATCACTTGTAGAACAGGGGTTCTACATTGTGTAAGTTTTGCTCCTTACGAAGATACATTGCATGTTTGTGAATGGCTTTAAACTGTTTTGTTTCTAGAAGGTTATTATATTTTTAAACCACGTGTTTGAATCAATATTATATAAAATATACTTAAATTCGACCATCCCCCTAAAATGAGCACTTTCAAGCATAGAAAATCAGTAAAAAAAGCGAGGTGGTCGAAAAAATACGCCAAAAACAGCTATTTTTCAATATTTTTCTCAATCAAAGTCCAAAATGTGCTATATTTAGTAAGGAAAATATGATACTTATAAAGGATCGACACACAGGTTTGCCATCTGCTCCAATCACTTGTTGCCCATGGAAAATATGATACTTATAAAGGATCGACACATGACAATTGTACTTGTCATTTGGACCAGCCGTGCCGAGGGAAATATGATACTTATTAAGGATTATGTGCTTGGTGTAATATGCTTTTGATTTGAATTGGTGTAATTTGATTGGTTGAAGAGGACATCTAAATGATGTTCTTTTTAATTTATTTAGTTTTAGGTTAATTAATTGAGATGTTAAGACATATAAGAAGTGAAGGAGGGGATAAGATGTTTGTGAATGTTTCAAATCATCCTAGTGAATTGTGGTTAGATAAACAAAAAGAATGTGCTATGTGTTATGGAAGTATTGTAGATGTTGCTTTTCCTACAATTCATAAGGATTATGATAGTAATAAGTATGATGAATTGGTTGAATCGTATTATGAAAGGATAATAGATCTTTGTCCGGATATTGTGATGGTCCAAGGTGAGTTTGTCTTTACATATAGGTTAGTAGGTAAGCTGAAGGCTAGTGGTATTCGAGTTGTATCAGCTCGTAGTGAGCGTGTGTGTCAGGAATTCAAGGATGAGAATAATGTGATCCATAAACATAGTATTTTTGAGTTTATTGACTTTGTGGATTATTGATTTTCATAGGGCATGGGTTATAATTAAATCAGTATTTAGAGGGTTATAGTATGAGGTTAAAGATAGATTTATACAAAGAGAATTTTAGTATTCCCATTGGCTATAATCATATTCTTCAAGGAACAATTTATAATATGTTGAATTATGATAGTGATGGTGCTTTTTATCATGATGTGGGTTATCAAGTAGATGATAAATCTATAAGATGTTTGTCTTTAGTAACTTATTTGGAAGTTATACAATTCAAAATAAATCTATGATTTTTAAAGATCATTTCTGTTTCTGTGTGAGTGCCATGGATGATTATTTTATTGAACAAATTTATGAATATTGTTCATCTCATAAGTATTTAACGATGGTGAATCAAAAAGTAATGATCAAAGATATTCATATTATTAAAGAAAATCGTATACAAGGTGTAGAAAAGGTTTGGATCAAAACTTTATCACCGATTAGTGTATATTCTACACAAGATGATTTCACAACGTATTATTCTCCAATCCAAAAGGAGTTTGAACAATTGATACGACGGAATCTATTAAATAAAGTGTATGCGTATGATTTGAATTATCAGCAGGAAGTATTTGAAATTCTAGAAGTAAAGAATGTAAAGGAAAGAATGGTTAAGTATAAGGATTGTTTCTACAAAGCTTATCATTTGAAGATGAAAATAGAAGTTTCACCAAATTTACTACATTTGATTTATAATTCAGGAATTTCTTCAAAGGGCTCTTGTGGCTTTGGCATGATTGAGGTGTGCCATGAAAAAAACGATCTATCTATATAAGAGTGGAACACTAAAAAGAAAAGATTTCTCTTTAGCTTGTGTAACTAAGGATGAAACGATTCCTATTCCCATAAGGCAAGTGGATTTAATTATTTGTTTTTCTGAAATTACATTGAATAAAAGAGTTCTAGAATTATTGAATGCGTATGGTATTTCTATATTTTTCTTTACACATAATGCGAACTATATTGGTCAGTTTCTTCCAAAACAACATTATGATGGTAGTTGTTTAGTAAAACAGGTACATGCGTATGAAAATGAAGAAACACGTTTATATATCGCTAAACAGATGACATATGCCAATCTGCATAATTGTCTTTCTGCTTTAAAGTATTATCAGAAAAAGGGTAGAAATTTAACTAATGAGATAAATGAAATTGAAAAGATTATAGATAAAATCAAATCTAAAGAATCAATTAGTGAATTGTTACTACTGGAGGCTATGGCGAAACAATTTTATTATTCTGGTTTCGATGAAATTACAAGGAATCAGGATTTTGTATTTGAAAAAAGAATGGTTTGCCCACCAAAGAATGCAATGAATGCGATGATGAGCTATGGATATGCACTGTTATATTCACACTATTTATCTGTGTTATATAGAAGCAGCTTATTACCTTCTATAAGCTTTATTCATAGTATGAGTAAGTCAAAGGATTCTTTACAATATGATTTGGCAGATATATTAAAACCAGTTCTGGTAGATCGATTGATTTTTAGATTGATTCGAAAAAATCAAATACGTAAGGATATGTTTGAATATGGTGTGGATGGAAGTTGTTATTTAAATAAAGAAGGGGCTTCATTTTTTGTGAAGGAATTTGATAAACAATTAAATAAGACAATACAAATTCAGAAAGTTGACTATTCTTATAAAAGATTGATTTCCAAAGAAGTGCATGAATTGTCAAATTATATTAGAGAGAAGAGTACGGAATATAATCCGTTTCTTATGAATTGGTAGGTTTTATTATGTATGTGATATGTACATATGATGTAAATGAAAAGCGTTGTGACAAACTAAAAAAGTTACTTAGGCAATATTTGTTTCATGTTCAGAAATCGGTATTTGAAGGAGAGCTTACACCCCATCAAATGAAGGAGCTTCAAGAAAGATAAAGAAGATTATTTTGAGTGAGGATAGTGTTCAATTTTATTATTGTTACAACAACAAGCAGATTTATAAAGATAAATTGGGAAATGATTCAAGGGATTTAAACATAATTGAAGAGAGGAGAACACAATGAGAGAAGAATTATTAGGAAAAGAAGTTTTGGCAATGTATGACATTCGTGGGATTCAAAGCTATATTTTTAAAACGAATGCGGTAAAAGAAATTATCGGAGCTTCTAAGTTAGTGGATGATATTATCATCAATGGATTAAAGAGTTATGTAAAGGATCGTGTATCAACAGAAGAAAGAGATTTGTATTTAGTGGATTGGCATAATGAAGCGACTGCCGATGCGTTTATTAAAAATGATTCTAAAGTATTAATGCAGGTTATGTTTGTTGGTGGTGGAAATGCATATGTTTTGTTTAGAAATGGTTCCATTTGTTCAGCTGTAAATAAATATTTGGGTAAATATGTTTTAGAGAAGACATATTCATTGAATGTGGCAATTGCGGTGATTGAAAAGACGGATTCTTATAAAGAAGATTATCGAAAGATCAATATTGAAATGCGTAGAATCAAAGCGCATATGCCAATCTCAAAGCCTGTTGGAGCTTTCTCATTTACGGCAACAGATACAGTTACGGGCATGCCAATTACGGGTGTGGCAGATAAGGAATATCATTGTACAGAATCTTTATTAAAGCGTGCTTCTGTTGATGAAAAGAATGTAGAAAAAATCTTTGATAATATGGTTACACAAAAGGGTGATAATAGTACACTTGCCTTGATTCACATTGATGGTAACTCATTAGGAAAGCGTATTATGAACTTAATGCGTGATGTAAAGGATTATAAGTCAGCTATTCAAAAAATGCGCCGTTTATCAAGTGGTATTGATAAGACTTTTAAAGATACGTTTGATGAAATGACAAGTTGGATGGATAGTCAGCAAGATAAATTTAAAACGGATACGATGAAATATAGAAAGATTGTTGTGGCTGGTGATGATATTACATTTGTATGTAATGCAAGGTTAGCTATTCCGGCTGTGAAATATTTCCTAGAAAAATTAAATAAAAAGAAAACGGATTTTATTCAAACAGAAGAAGATAAGAATCCAATTTTTACCGCATGTGCTGGTATCGCCTTCTTTAATTCACACTTCCCATTCTCAGATGCATATATGGTGGCTGAAGCATGTTGTGACAGTGCAAAGAAAAGGGCAAAGAGTAAGGAGTGTTCAATGAGTGGTATTGATCAGATTGTAGGAAACTTCTTTGATTTTCAATTGTGTACAAATGTGAATGCTTCGAATCTAGATGATTATAGGGATAAACATTATGTTGTAGACAATGAATCCTTTATTCAACGTCCTTATTATGTGAGTGTTGAAAATGATAAAGGTTTGAATGTGAAGAATGAAAAGTATTCTGTTTCAAATCTAGAAGAGAAATTGAGTATATTATGTAGTCCAGACTTCCCTAGAAGTTTGGGTAAAGAAATTCGTAATGTGATTCCGCAGGGTAATAATGAAATCAAAAAGGAAGTGGCTTTCTTAAAGAGTCGTAAACATAATGAATTTGATCGTTTAGAAGAAGAAAAAAACGTATGGTACGATGCGTGTGATTGATGGATCTTCAATTATAGAAAGGGTTAAGGTTATGGAAATTTCAATTAAATTACTGAGTGATTTATGTTGCTACTCAGGTGAAGTATACAATACAACCGTAGATACAGATGTGGTTTATGATGATTATGGACTTCCATATATTCCTGCCAAGCGACTTAAGGGATGTATTCGTGAAGCAGCTTTAGAACTATATGAAATGGGTTTGTTGCCACATTATAATGCGATTTTTGGAAAAGAAGGAAGCGATGCGTCGGCCTTCACAATTTCAAATGCGAAATTGAAGAATTATGAGGAAATCGTGAATGGATTGAATCAATTTGAAAAGGCTGATTTTGTCAATCAACAAAAAGTTTTATCGCTTTATACATATTTAAGAACACAAACCGCTGTAGATACAAATACGGGTACGGCTATTGAGAATAGTTTAAGAACGTTGCGTGTCTTGAAAAAAGGTTTAATTTTCCATGCAGATGTGGATTTAAAAAATAATGATTATGCTGAAGAATTCAAGAATGCGGTTTCCATGGTAAAACACATGGGTGTATCTAGAACTCGTGGTTTGGGTTTGGTTGAACTCAAGGTTGAAAATAGTTTAAGTACATCTGTAAATCATGTTTTATTTAAAGAAAATGAATTGAAGGATGAAAATAAGATTTCATATACGATTCATTTACATTCTCCATTGATTTGTAAATCAGCACAGGGTAATCAGGCTAAAACAGAAGACTATATTGCAGGAAGCAAGGTTTTAGGTTTGATTGCACGCAGTATGGGAAATGATGCCTACCAAAAGGTTATGAATGATATTGTGGTTTCCAATGCCTATGTTTCATTGAATGATAATCGTTCACTTCCGGGAAGAAATTCTTTACAGAAAATCAAGAATCAGTCTTATGTGGATGGCAAGATGGAAATTGTCGATATGATGTATTTCAAAAATGACAATGATAAAGAGCAGCGTACTCCAGCTAATATTGATTATATGTCAGATCAAAATGAAGTGTTGTCAGTTGAAAAACAGATTTCATATCATCACCAACGTCCTAGTGATAAATCGATTGGTCGTGCTACAAGTGCAGCTGGACAATTTTATCAATTGGCTAGTATTTGTGAGGCACAGACTTTTAAAGGCTTTATTTACGCAAATCGGGAAACAGCCAAACAAATTATGGATTCTGTTTCAAAACTTGGACAAGTTCGTATGGGATATGGTAGAAACAGTGAATTTGGACAGATTGATTTCACTTTAGATTCTGTCGAAGATGCAAGAAATAAAGAGACATTGATTCATGATGCAGATTTATTATTGGCTTCCGACGTAATCTTATATAACGATAATGGTATGTTGGTGGCCGATGTAAATGTATTGAAGGATTATTTAAATGCCTATTTTGGTGTGGATGATATTGAAATTGAAAGTCCATTTTTATCTTATAATGCGATTGGTGGATTTAATGTAACTTGGAGAAGAAAGAAACAGATCTTTTCTGCCTTATCTAAATCTTCTTGTATGAAAATTCATTCGGATACTGGTTTTAAGGCTAGTTACAATCATTCTTATTTTGTGGGTGAAAGAGTTTCGGAAGGTTTTGGAGAAATTGTTTTAGAAAAGACAAAAGATACGGATTGTGTTTGTGTTTATAAACCATTTAGTCATAAGAATATTAAGAATTCAAATGTGGATTTGACAGTAATCAATTCTTTGTTAGAAAAAGAATTTGAAGAAATCATGGATGAAAGAGTTCGTGAAGTGGTTGCGAATAATCATATGAGTTCTGATCAATTAAATCCAGCTCTATCAAAGATGCGTTTATTGTTTAAAACAAAGTCAAATTATGAGGATATGTTACATGAATTTGACCGGTTGGAGAGTGCTAATAAAGGTAAGTGTACTAACTTAATGAAGGATCTTCCAATGAAGGTTTTAGATGAGCTTGAAAAAGAAATTCAAAAGAAAGAATATGCTGACTTTAAACTTACTTGGAGTGAAACTAAGAAGTTTGACAAGTTGTATTCTTCATATATTCGTGAATTGAAATATAGAGTGAAGGCGGGGGAATAGGAAATGAATTCAGTAATAAAAAGAATTGTATATAGAGTTGAACTGTTGTTTGTTTCTCCTGTGAATGTTTCTTCAGGACAAGAAGGAATGACAGATAGTGATGTGCTTCGTGATTATGATGGAAAGCCATTTATTTCAGGAAGTTCAATTGCGGGTGCATTTAGAGCGTATGTTCAATCTAAAAATAATGGAAATGACATCTTTGGCTTTGCGAATGATGAAGATGGTAAAATAAGTCCAGTGTTCATTTCGGATTTGAAATTTAATAAGGTAGAAAATGATATTCGAGACAGTGTAGCTTTGGATGATAACAAGATTACGAAAGAAGGAGCTAAATTTGATTTTGAAGTTCTTCAGGGAAACTCAAAAGGCTATTTCTATATTGAACTAACAATTCGTGAAAAAGATAATGAGGAATTGTTGGTAAGTGCATTAAATGAAATCTTTAATGGAATTCATTTAAAAGAGATTCGCTTGGGAAGCAATAAAACAAGGGGTTATGGAATTATTGATATTGACCAAATTAAGATGCTTGAATTCACAAAGAATAATTTCTTAGAATATAAAGATTGTTTCAAAGAAACATTCTGGAAAAATGTTAAAGCATATGATTTAGATTATTCAACAAAAGGTCACATGGTAAGTATTGAAGTTCCGTTACGTTTAAAGGGTGGTATTTCTATTCGTAAGTATGCGGTAAGAAAAGGGGCTCCTGACTTTGAGCATATGACAGATCATGGATGTCCAGTCATTCCAGGAACAAGTATCATGGGTGCTTTGCGTCATCGAATTAAAGAAATTATTAAAGAGTTAAATATAAATAGTTCAACTGAAGTAAATGCGAATAAGATGATTGATGAAATGTTTGGATTTGTGAGTGGTAAAGATGCACATATTTCAGGTGTAATTGTGGATGAAATGGTAATTGAAGGGGCAAAAGCTTTGGAGATGACTAGAACGGGTATTTCTCGTTTTGAAAATTCAGCTCGTAATGGAGCTTTATATAAGGAAAAGACATATGTGAATGGAACTTTCACATTAAAACTTTCTATAAATAAAGAAAATCCAAATATGGATTGGATTATTGGAATTCTTTTATTGGCAGTTAAAGATTTACAGAATGGATTCTTAGCTGTTGGGGGACAGACTTCCATTGGCAGAGGTATTTTTGAAGCAAATGGACCATTGACAATTGATGGTGAAGAAAGTAAAGAGGATGCTTACATTGCATCATCTATCGTGAAATATAAGGAGATGGATTATGAACATTAATTTAGCGCCTGAAAAAGGCATAATGTACGCTTTATATATTGATCGAATGGTATTTCAGGAATATACAAAAGATCAATTGACAAAGGATGCGTATTTAGAAGATAAATTATTAGAGATGCATTTGTTTGATGAAAATAAAGAGTATCGTTATATCAAGTCAAGATTAAAAGAAATCGAATGTGTCATTGATGATTCCATTGAACATGAAGATGTATATGTGGAATCAACATATATTCAGTCCAATTTGGATGAGGAAGTAACATCTTCATCAAATCGAGTGAATGTCGTGAATTATATTCAATATAATGATGAGGATTTATTAACAATCACAAATTATCGTTTACAGGAGGTGAAATCATAATGGCAGATAGTAATCGTTTCGTAAATCCATATAACTTTATTTCTCTTCCAAATAAGAAGGCAAAAGCTATTTGGATGAGGATAAACATTATGGCGTGATTCATTATTCAATCACAACTAAAACACCTTTGTTTATACCAAATTCATCAAATGATAATGCGTTTGGCTGTAAAGAAGCAGATCATAAGTCTTATGATTTTTTCTCATATACAGATTTATCCAATGAGAAACGTAAGTGGAAAATATCAAGAACCAGTTGTTCCTGGTAGTGAAATGCGTGGGTTGATTCGTAACGTATATGAAACTTTAACGGATTCTTGTATGGGAATTTTAAATGATGATTATCCAGTAAAAAGAATTGGTGCTAAATTTAAACCTGGATTATTACATCTTGAAGAGGATGGCAACTTATCATTAGTAGAAGCAATTTCAATACGAATTGGAGAAAGTGCTAAACATCCAAAAGAGATGAAGAAGTTTGAAGATGGGGATAAGATTTATTTTTCTAATCATGAAGCTTCAAATGGACGTGGAATGATTCGTAAATTTTCTAAAAATGAAGGTGTTTATAATGCATGTGGCTATGTAATTAAATGGGGACTTGGTGTAAGGAAAGAACATTTCCATGTGTTTAAAGCAAGTAACAAAGTAGTGAAGAAAAATATGGAAGCAGCTGCAGTAAAAAATATGATGGACGCAATCGTGACTTCTTATATTGAACAGCCTTCAATTAAATCAAATGATGAAGATGCATACAAGAGTTATCTAAGCAGCTTTAAGAAGTTTATTAAAGGCGATAAGGAAGCATATTTTCCAGTTAATTACAGTGTCGTTGGGAATGATATTGTAAGTATTGCGCCAGCCACATTCTCAAAAGAAGTTTCAAGTAGAAGTTTATCGGATTATGCAGGTGTGTTTGCACCATGCGAAGAAGAATTGTGCCCTGCCTGTGATTTATTTGGAAAGATTGGAGATAATGCGAAGGGTTCGCGTATTCGTTTTTTCGGATATGTATGTTGAAAAACTTGATTCAAATAAATCTTATTATGTAAAGGATTTTGTAACGATTGATAATTTGAGTTCTCCTAAGATTTCGAATGTTGATTTTTACTTGATTAAACCTAAAAATGCGAATTTCTGGACATATGATTACTATATTGAGAGGGGCAAGATTCATTTGTATGATGGTAGTTTAAGAGGTAGAAAATATTATTGGCATCATCATCCTGAATCTGTGAGATTTAAGAGTAATGTGGAAAAAACAAAATTAAATAAAACAATTCGCCCAGTTAAAGAAGGAATTACATTTAATGGAGAGTTGTATTTTGATGGAATTTCCAAGAAACAATTGAATCAATTGATTTATATTTTAAATACGGGAAAAGATGGTCTTGGTTTAAAACTAGGTATGGGTAAACCATTAGGTTTAGGTAGTGTTACTTGTAGTGTAAGTAGTGTAGAAGAAAGAAAAATTGTATTTGATCAAGATAAGGTAAAATATGATGTTTCTTCTTATGATTATTCGAATATTACTTATGAAAGTGCTGAGTTAAGTCTTTCTGTAAAGAAAGAATTTGAAAAGATTGCAGGATTAAAGTCTGTTCCTAAACAATATGAAATTTGTTATCCAAAAACATCAGATCATGATAAAGGATTTGAATGGTTCCAAAATAATCATGGTGGAAGAAGAATGCCGGATACTCGTGAAAAAATGCGAATTAATAGGGCCTTACCAAAAATTTTAGATAATGACATTTCTTTGCCACAAGCTGTAAATGGTGGTAATTCTTACAATAACAATAAAAACTTTAAGAAAAAGAATGGTGAAAATGTTTGGAAATTTTAAAGGAGCTTAAGATGTTTATTAACTTATCGAATCATACATCTACAAGATGGTCTGAAGCACAAAAAGAAGCGGCTAGACAATATGGAGAAATAGTGGATATGCCTTTTCCGGCTGTTTCTCCACATATCTCTAGTGAAGAATTGGATGAATTGGTTGAAGAATATTTTAATAAGATTCAACAATATTCAGATGTGGTTGTGATGGTACAAGGGGAATTTATCTTCACATATAGAATGATTGTTTTATTAAAAAAGCATGGTATTCGTGTTGTTGCAGCTCAAAGTGATAGAAGAACCATTGAGTTTGTGGATGAAAACAAGAATACGCGTCGTGAAAGTGAATTTGAGTTTATTAAATTTATGGAGTATTAAACATGAGAACGAATGAAATTGTTCATATTAATGGGCGTTATAAAAAGATTGATTGTGATTTGATTGATCAATGTCATGTATGCATTCGTTTAAAAACAGGGAAGGATATTCGTAGGGTTGAAGTTGCATATAATGATCCTTATATTCGTTATGAAGGTTCAAATGGTCTTGTGTGGCCAAACTATGTAGTGGATATGGAACGTACTGGAGAAACGTTTGATTCTTATTATTTTAGTGTTGTACTTCCTTGCGAATCTCATAGGTTAAAGTATTATTTTAAAATTTATGATGACTATGAATGTTTGCAGTTTAGTGAAAGTGGATTCACAAAGAATTATCGGGATGATGATCTTTCTATGTTCTTCATTCCGTATATTACGGAGTCTAATATTTTTAAGGAGCCTAAGTGGGTTGGAAATGTAGTTTGGTATCAAATCATGCCTACTCGATTCAATAAAAACTTGAGGGGTGTAATTGATAAATTGGATTATTTAAAAGAACTTGGTATTAACGGTTTGTATTTAAATCCTATTTATTATGCACACTCTTATCATAAATATGATGTGATTGATTATATGAAGGTGGATCCAGAACTAGGTACAGAAAAAGATTTTAAAGAGTTGTGTGACAAAGCTCATGATTTGGGTATGAAGGTTATGTTGGATATTTCATTTACGCATTGTAGTGATGAGAATGAAATGTTTAAAGATGCCATAGAAAAGAGAAAGCAATCTGAATATTGGCCTATGTTTAAAATTGAAGAAGATAAACAGGGTCATTTAAGATATGAGATGTTTGGGATGATTCGTTCTATGCCAAAGTTTGAAACAGAAAACTTTAAAACAGCGGATTATTTTATTAATAAAGTTGTTAAGAAATGGATGGAACTAGGTGTGGATGCTTGGAGACTCGATGTTGCTAATGAAATTAGTGATGGAATGTTACTAAGACTGAATAATTATATTCATAACTATAAAGAGGAAACATATATTGTTGGAGAAATATGGCATAATGCGACAGAATGGATTAGTAATAATGCATTAGATGGAGTTACTAACTATGCCGTTTCTAGAGCAATACTTGCATTTGTGTGTGATCCAAATCATGATATTTGGAAATATAGAAGTAGTATAGATGAGTTGATGCATGCCTATACTTTAAAACAACTAAAATCATCTATGCCACTATTAGATTCACACGATACACCACGTATTCGTAACATTTGTCAAAATGATAAAGACAAAGTGAAACTATGCTTATTGTTGTTACTAACATTCTATGGAACACCATCCATTTATTATGGTACTGAAAGATATATGGAAGGTGGTTCAGACCCAGATAATCGTAGACCAACAAATTGGCAAGAACCAAAGGAGTCTTATGAAGACATTTATTATATGACTCAATTATTGATAAAACTTAGAAAAGAACATCCAGTATTAGCTAATGAAGGAAACATTAAATGGATTCACCATAATGAATTATTAATTATGAAACGTGCTAATGAAAATGAAACACTGTACATTATCGTGAATACAAAAGAGTATACTCTTAATACAATGTTGCCAATGCAAAATGAATTTATCAATATTATCAATAACGATACAATCTATACAAATATAGAAATACAAAGACTAGGCTTTATGATTTTAAAACCAGTGAACTAAAACCTACATTTTTCGACCATCGACCTATTTTGAAGGATTTTGAGTACAAAAAGCACCATAAAATACTGAGGTGGTCGAAAAAAACAGGCTAAATTCAGCTTTTTTTCAACAATTTTATCAACCAAAGGCAAAAATGTGCTATATTTAGTAAGGGAAATATGATACTTATAAAGGATCGACACTCTAAGTCCTTCATTAATTTGATTAAATTTGTTTTTTTCAGGGAAATATGATACTTATAAAGGATCGACACCGATGACCGTTACCAACCATTCTGAGTATATTCAAGGGAAATATGATACTTATAAAGGATCGACACTTGTAAAAAACTTTCCGTAGCCAAGAGTGAAGTCCATGGGAAATATGATACTTATAAAGGATCGACACTGCTTATCCATACGCAGTTAGTACGCTCTACTAAATCGGGAAATATGATACTTATAAAGGATCGACACTGTCAATTTTTCAGAGTTGCTTGGATGTGATAATCTGATAGGGAAATATGATACTTATAAAGGATCGACACTCAGTACATGAGGCACAAACAAGCTCCTTTTTAACCTTATATCGGGAAATATGATACTTATAAAGGATCGACACCCAGTGATTGGCAATTTAGTTCCTACATAGTTGACTACAGGGAAATATGATACTTATAAAGGATTGACGCAAATATCTTGGCATTGCGTAATAATCATCGGAATAAAGGGAAATATGATGCTTATAAGGAATAGACACGTAAATGTTGCTATATTAATTTCCTCACTTTCTTATTGGAAACTACGATACTTGTAAAGGATTGCTTTACCTTACTGAATACTAGAAATAGTATTCTTTTTTTATGTTCTTTTTAGATTTGTTGGTTAATTTATTACTTTCCTTCGACATTTAATAGTAGTAAAGGAGTGATAAGTAATGGCTTATGTATTTCATAATCGAAATGAAAATAAAGATAAATATGATGGATTAGTAAAAGAGGCTCGTTGGATTCGTAATATGGGTATTTTGTTGACTTTGGGTTTGATTTTTTGTGTGATGGTGGTTCCGTTTTCTTTGATGTCTTTGTGTGTGATTGGATTTGGCATATTGAGCTTGGTGTATTTAATGTATAAACATGGAAATGTAATGAATGAGGCTGGAATTTTGGCTAGTGGAGTAAGTGGTGAGAATAGGGTGTTTAATACGTTAAGTCAATTGCCAAATGAATATGTTGTGGCGACAAATGTTCCTGTTTCTTATGGTGAGAATCGTTCGGAGGTAGATGCTTTAGTGATGAGTCCTTATGGAATGTATGTTGTGGAAGTGAAAAATCATAAGGGATTAATTGAAGGGGATTGTAGTAATCGTGTTTGGAAACAATATAAAAATAATGGATTTGAAAGAACTATGCGTAATCCTATTTTGCAGATGCGTAATCAAAAGAAAATCTTGTTTGGAATGAATGAGAAAAGAAAACTTTCTGTACCTATTAATGGATTAGTTGTGTTTCCTTCGGCTAGTGATGTGAGTGTGGGTGCAGATGATGTTTTATATGGATTAGAAGATTTGAATTCGTTTGTGATGGAGAAGAATCAGGTTCGAGTGAAGCCTATTGAGTTATGTCGAGTGATCAAGGCATATGGGATTGATTTGAATATGGTAATTTATGATTTGTTTGCGTTTTATAAAAAGAATTGTCCAGAATTGTTAGAAGGGATAGGTGGATAGAAATATGATTAAAAAGATTATTGTTTCAAGTGCATTATTTGGATTAGTTTATGGTTTTATCACAAACTATGGTTCTTTAGTTGGTGAAAATAACTTGAGTTTAATGGATCGTGCCATCATAACACAAATGGATCCTAAGTATGGTTTTATTATGGCTTTATTGGCAGTTGGGTTATATTTAGTGTTTTCTTATGGTAAGTCAGAAAAGTGTATTCAAAAGTTGAGAAAGGAATATTTAGATCAGAATGGATTTGAAAGTGAGGAAGATCTTTCGAATGTTGAATATAGATCGATGCTTGATTATGTGGATAGTCATAAGGGGATGAAGAAGCCTTTAAAGCTTTGTTTGGTTGTTGGAATTGTTTTAAGTGCAATATTTGTAAGTCAACCAGTAAAATTGGCGTATGATGAAGGTTTAACTTTATATAATGAACAACTTGCACTAGAAGAGCAGCGTGCAAAAGAGGCAGAGGCTGCTTATAATGCGCCTTTTCAAGATCAGGTTCTTTATTTAGAGGGATTACCACCTATTAATGTAGTGTCTGGAAATAAATTTAAAACAGGGGATGTGAATACATATATTGATACGTATATTCGTAGTCAGCCGGCTGTTTTATTGAATCGTTGTATTATGATCAATCTTTGTGATGAAAATAATATGAATTATTTTAAACAAACGCATGATATGTCTTTAGATGATGATGCGTATGCCTTTGCGAGCAGTGATGATATGAATATATTTGTTCCATTAAATTTAACGGATTATGATCAGGAAACAGTTACACATGAATTGACACATATTTTTGATTATTCTATGGCCAATGGATATACATCGTATATGGGAGTTTCTGTTCGTCAGGATTTTATGAATTATTTCAATGAAAATCCAATGTTGTTTAGGGAATATAGTTCGCATGATCCAGCTGAATTCTTTGCGGATGCCGGGGATTACTATGTGAATTTTCCAGATGAGTTAAAGGCTAAGAATGAATCGTTATTTTACTATATGAATAATTGGATGGGATTGTATTAAAATGGTTAGATTTTTCAATATAATCTTGTTTCTGTTGGAATAGAAAGATTATAATAAACTTAAGTATCAAAGGAGTTTATATGTATGGAAAATAATATGGTGGATTCAGTATTTAAGGGCATGTTGAATCCGGAAGTTCATGAACAAGTTGTCGAACTTGAAAATTTATTAAGAAATAGCGGAACAAATCAGATGAGTCTATATATTGAATCGGATGATTTGTTGAAATTGGAGGAGTTTTCTAAAAATATCATTGAACTTTTGAAGGGGATGAATCTAATTTCTTATCCTGCAAGAAGACCGTTGTCTTTATTTTTAAAACAATATTTGATGACGAAAACTATAAATTGTGTTGTGATTGATGCGATTGAAGAGGATGAAATCAATAAGGATAAGTGGGAATTGTTAAAACAAAATTTAAAGGATTCGCATATCTTTACGATTTTTTTAACAACGAAAAAACACGGGGATGTATTGCGCAAACAATATTCGAATGATTTTTTTAATACGTTTGATTTTGTGATTCGATTAAAATCGTATTCAATTTTTGAAATTATTTCAGGAGCTGAATATGCCTTGGAAAATAGTGGGTTAACATATGATGAAAAGACTTTTTTACCAGCTTATGAAGAATGGATTCGTACCGTTTATCATAGGGCAGACTTACAAGGAGAAGCTTTTGTAGAAGGCATAATAAAACGTTTGATTCGTCAATCAATGAAATTGAATCAAGATGGAAATGTGACGCCTGAATCGATTCCAGTATATTGGAAAAGAGGATTGAGTGAAGATGTTCAAAAGGATATTGAAGATAAATATTCGAAGTATACAAGTATTAAAACAATTTTGAATCTTGTCCAGACAAATAAAGAGCATGATGCTTCAAAAAATACGTATAACTTATGTATTGAAACAAACAATGATTCTTTAGTCAAAGATTTTGCGAGAGATTACGCAAGACTTTTAAATTCTCAAAATTATGATGTCATTTATTCAACGTTTGTTGAAGAAGTCGATGTTAGAAAATTAATTGAATTGGAGAATCTTCAAAATCAGCATGGATTGATTGTTGTCAAAGGACTAGATGATTTGGATTTAGAAGATGCTACTTCAAAGGCTACTTTGGATTGTTTGTTGGAAAATATTTCTAATTCAAAAAATGATCTTGTGTGGATTGTGAACACAAAAATGGATTGTATTAAGGATAAGATGGAATCATTTAAATTCATTGAAAAAACGCCTTCAAAAATCAGTGTGGATAAACAAGAATGTGATATAAATGAAATCATTACAATTTTAGGTAAAAGTCAATCAAATGAGTTTTCGCATGAAATCTATGTGGATTGGAATGGAAAGGATGAAAAGATTGCTTTGCTTGATAGTGGAAAAAATTCTTTTGAATATGCATATACAATTCCATTAAGTTTTGCGAATGACTTATCAACTCAAACAGAAGGATTGGTATCCTTTAGATTAGATACATATTATAATGGAGAATTTATTGGCTCGGATACTACTTCAAATATTCGTGTTATTATTCCAGAAACCTATAAATCAGTGATTGAATTGGTTGAAGTCGCAAAGGAAGACGGTTCAAAATTAGATGAATTTAAGCCAAATGAAGATCGATTAAAATTCAAGATTCATGTGAATGGATCTTGTGGTGCAACCATTCAATCCATTCAAACTAGTTTAGAAGGCAAGACTTATTTTGGTGAAGAGTTTATTACAGATCCACTTGAGCATGGTGGTGAATTAAACTACAAAGTAGAAATTGTAGATTCAAGAAATCGTGTTACGACAAAAACAGGTAGCATTAATGTCAAAGAAGTTGAAAAACAAGTTGAAGAAAAATTAGATCCTATAATGCACCCAGACTTTTTAAAGGTACAAGAAAAAGAGAATAAATTACAGGAATTGGTAAAAGATATTAAGAGTAATCCAAATGAAAAGAATGTTTTATTGTTGGCGATGAGTACGTTACCTGGTAAAAAGGGAGTTACAAGGTACTTTAAAAAGAATTCAGCGATTGAGGGAAATTATCTAAGTCAATTGGAACCTGTTCCGAAAATGTTGGCTGAAGTATTAAGTAAAGAGGGTAAAAAATTAGATTATATTTATGTTTTGAATTCGTGGCAAACTGAAAATAAAAAGGTATTTGTGAGCAATGATGAAAGCAAGAATATCTATTATTCTAATGAATATAAAGAATATACGGCTTTTGAATATTTTAAAGAAAGATGTGCATCACTTATTGATAAGCAAAATATAATCAATATATCCTTGGAAAAGGTGAAAGATAAAGTAGAAGTAAGTCAAGCTTTATATGATTTCACCAATCAGTTGATTGAACTAACTAAAGATTCAACAATTAATCTTTATGTAGATATCCATGGTGGATTACGAGATTCTTTTACCGTAGTGGATTCTGTTTTAATGTTAATGAAGAATATGTATAACGTAAATTTAGTGGATATGTATTCAGTGAAACAAACGGATGTAAAGACTGATTATGAAGTCGTATCTGTTAAAGATGAATATACTATTTATGATTTTGTCGGAGGCATGCATGAATTCTTATCATTTGGGCACTCAAATGGATTAGAGAATTATACTCGTTCAAGATTGAGTGAATCAAATGGAATAGTACAGAAAAATAATCGTAGCCTTGTAGAAGCTATTAATACTTTTTCAGATGGTATTTCTTTGAATAAAGTTGAGTATTTTACGAATAATCTAAAAAAAATTAGCGGATAAATTAAAGATAAAGGAATCCTCAGAGAATACAAATGGTGTTGAAGAGTCTAACAAGGGATATTTTGATACAGTTAAAGAATTAATTGTAAATAATTATATTGTGGATCTTAAAAAGATTGAGAGTAACGGAAGTGAAAGTATTCAATATAACCTTTTAACAGATGCGATGGACTATTTACCAGCACAATTGAATGGTGTTTGGATAAAGGGTTGTTGCAGCAAGCTTTGACGTTGATAGAAAGTGAAGCGTGCCCAACATTAAGGTCGAATGGGATTTTTTACAATGAAAACAATGAACAAGACATGCCAGAAGATTTAGATGATGCTAAAATTGAACGTTATAAAAATAAGAAGGATAAAGAATGCTTTGATAATTGGGTAAGATATTCACTTTGGGATTCAGATATAAAATGTGGCTGGAATGATGATCACCAATGTTCTTATGATAAAAAATTAAATATCAAGAAAAAAGGACAACGTGAAAGATGGTTAGATAAAAGGGAAGCAGTTACATATTTTAAAAGTAATGTGAATGATGGTTATTTTGGAAGAGTTGGTTATGATAATAAAAAGAGTCAAAACGATGTTCTAGAAGTATTCGACAACAAAAAACGGATTTAGAGGATTATACAAAAATATTTGTATGGTCTGAGTTAGAAAATCGAGATTATGATTGTGATATTATCTATTATAGAAGTAATAGAAGTAAAGGGTATGTTCAATGTGATATCCCTATCAATAAAGAACTATTTGATAATGAAGAATTTATTGAGAATCTATATATTTTATTGTTTATTCATAAAGGACTAAAAAAATATAGAAATACGGTTGCACATGCATTAGATAGTTCATCGGCTAAACAACTTAGTATAAAGAAACTTGAAATGTGGATTGAATTGTATATTGGACAATTAGATCGAATTTTAAGAGATGCGAAAGTATTATTAAAAAAATAATATCTAAGGAAAGATGATTGTTGAAAAATGATCATCTTTTTTTTGTATACAGTCTATAAATAGTGTTTAAAAATAATTTGTATAAATTTGATTAATTGGTTAACAAAGCTTAAAAAGTGTACATGTAATTATGTACTAAAACCATTATGAAAGAACAATATGGATAGTATAGTAAGAGTGCAAACAAACAGGAGGAAAAGAAAATGAAAAAACATGTTTATAGATATGAAGTACGAGGATTAAGAATTCCTAATTTTATGCATTTGGATGCGTGTATTCAGGGTGGAAATATTTACAAGAATAAGAAGAAGTATACGCGAAAGGGAAAGCGTAAGTTTGATTATAAGAAAGAACTTTTAAATTATTGTTGATATAGAAGAAGAAATTGATTATGAGTAAAAATAAAATGATGTTTTCGATGATTGTATTTGTGGTTGTATTTTCATTGATGTATGGATATCAAGATATGTTGGTTACGCCAAATCCAAGTGTAATGGATCAAGTGTTGATCAATGCGTTTAGTTTTGAACTGTGTTTTACAGTCGCAATTCTAAGTGCACTATTTGTCTATGTTTTTGCTCTATCGCAAAGAGGATGATTTAGATTGCTATCGATTTGAATATATTCGTAATCAATTAAGTGATGAAGAAGCATCTAGAATCGATGGATTGAGTGAGGAGGAAAGAAGAGTTGCGTATGAAATTCATTTTAATGATTTTACGTATCAACAATTATTAGAATGTACAAATTATGTGAATCAAAAGAAGGTAAAGACAAATAAATTTGCGAAGCTTGGTTTCTTAAGTGCTATTGTATTGGCTTTAACAATTGTATTAAATCCAACCTATTCGGATTATGTTTTGGCTAAAGAACAATATAATGAGGTATTAAGACAACAAGAAGAGGCTTATAACCAAATTGTTGAAGAAGAATATTTATATTATGAAGGATTACCAACCATTCATATTATTCCAGGGAATAGTTTAAAGGTGGGGGATGTACAAAAGTATGTGGATCAATATATTCGAACACAGCCACAGTTTTTATTAAATAATTGTCAAATCATTCATATTTGTGATCCGACAAATTTTGAAAGTGTTGTGACTTCAAATGGAATGACATATTCGGATGAACTAGGCACAGTGTACGCATATGCATCTTATTGTGATGATTCCATTACTTTGCAGGTGGATCCAAATATATATAAAGATCAAAAAAGTGCAGTCACTCACGAACTAACACATCTATTCGATTATGCTTCTGGAAATGGATATGTCGTACATGGCATTTCAGATAGTTCAGAATGGCAATATTTGTATCAAAATTACGCGTCTAGTTTAGGAGAGTATGGGGCTTCTGGTTCGGATGAATTTTTTGCGGAGGCAGGCGCTATGTATGTGAATAATCCAAAAGAATTGATGTGGATCAATATGGACATTTATAATTTTATGAATCATATTTATCAAATGTATTAGAAAGAAGGAATAGAAAATGAAAAAAGTATTAGATTTGATGTTTGTGTTACTTTGCTTTACAGGATGTGCCAATAAAGAAATTAATTATGAAAAACCATCCTCTATAAAAGAAGAAAATTATGCGACATATGCCGAATGGGTAGAAGATGAAATGTTAATGATAGACCATTATTTGGAGATTTCAGACAAGGAATTGGCAGATATTAAAAAGGATGCCATGAATGATCCTGAATATTTTAGAGAATTTGTTGAATCTTTTAATGAACAAATTGAAGGTTTACTTCAAGAAGGAAAGTAGGTGTTACTATATGTTAAATAAAAGCTTGATGATTAAATTATTAATGTTCACAATGATTTTAGTAGGATGTGCTAGTAATAATGTTGCAGAAAATGAAGTAAATGACATCAATGAGAATCCAAAAGTTCAGGATGAAAAAGTTGAAGATAACAACTTATCAACAATAACTGAAAATAATGAAGTGACAGAATATATAGAACAACCACAACCACAAACGGAAAGTGAAAATATTGTTTATGATACACAACCTGTTGATAATACACCAAGTAGTGAACCAGTTGTTGAACAAGTACCCGCATGTGATGATGCCATTCCATATGGTGGATATACATCTTGGGTGAAGTGAATGCGGCTGCACAAGCTGAACTTAATGAAAGAATGTTTACGGAAGGATGGTTTAGTGGAAAATATGATGTATATACATTTCAAACGGAATGTGGAACTATTTATTATACATATGCAGTGATGGAATTCAAATAAAAAACTGCAACATAAGTTACAGCTTTTATTCATGCCTTAAAGCTTCAATTGGATCTAGATTTGCAGCTTTATAGCTAGGTAACAATCCAAAAATAATTCCGATTGCCATAGAGAATAAGACGGATAACAACATGGCTGGAATACTAATGGATACAGGAGTACCATTGAATATTGATATTAATTTAGCTAAACCAATACCTGTTAATACACCTACAATACCTCCAATCGAAGTAAGTACTACAGCTTCAGTCAAGAACTGGAATAGAATGGCTTTTTTCTAGCACCAATAGCTTTTTTAAGACCAATTTCTTTCGTTCTTTCAGTTACTGTTACAAGCATGATGTTCATAACTCCAATACCACCTACAAGTAAAGAAATACCGGCGATCCAGATCAACATCGCATTTGTAGATTTAGAAAGATTTTGAATATCTTTAGCCTGCTTTAATAAATCTTGTGCTTTATATTGAACACTGGAAGAAGAAACATTTGTATTTAAGATAGTAGCTGCTTCTTTTCCAACACGAGTCATATTCGAAGTGGCATCCACCTTTAGTAATGCATTTTGTGGTTCATCAAACTGATAAAAGATTGGCCAAGATTCACTTGGAACATAGACTTTAGAACCTGTAGACTGATTATATGTATGATAATCATCAATGCTTTCCATTGTAGGCTCAAAAGTTTCTTTATCTGCACAAACACCAACGATTGTGAATGGTGTTGAAGAAATCTCAATCGTTTTACCAATCGGATTTTCTTCACCAAATAAAAGTTTTGCGCTTGTTTCATCTAATACGGCAACTTGCCTATATTTCTTGTTGTCATCTTCTGTAATGCCTCTTCCTTGTTTGATGGTGAGTCCAGCAATTGAGAAGTAGTCTTGATTCACACCCATGATGTATCCACCATCTAAAGAAGTGTTATTACGAAATATAGCTTGATAACTTTGTCTTGAACGATAAAGCGTAGCACCTTGGACATGCTCGATATTTTTTAAAGATTCAAGTGTATCTTTTGAAACGGTAGGTACACCATTTGGAATGCCTGCATCGAAAGAATATTCCAAATCTTCTTGATATAAAGCTACTTTTACCGTGTTATTTCCAGAACCAATTAGATTCTTTTCAATTTGATCATTTGTTCCCTTAATTGTAGAAACAATCGCAATAATGGAGGCAATGCCAATGATGATTCCAAGCATTGTTAAGAAGGATCGCATTTTATGGGCAAAAATGCCTCGAAAGGATAATCTTATATTTTCAATCATGATGCATCCTCCGACATATTCTTTGTCTTAACGCCTTCTTTGGCATTTTTACTATACGCAAACGCAATAGAATCCGTGTCTGTAAGACCTTCTTTAATTTCGACTGTATCCCCCCAGACAATCTTTCCAACCGTTACATATTGCTTCTTCAATCTTCCATGATTTTCTTTAAGAACATAATATTTATTTCCTTCTTGTTTGACATAAGCTTTTGAAAGCCAAATCGAACTCGTTGTATCTGTATTTGAATGGAAGGTTAATTCTAAATATTCACCGACCGCAACATTTGAGGCATCTTTGGCGATTGCTTCAAAACCATAATAACTTACATTTGGATTACCTGAACCATTATAGTTACTATTTGAAGAAGGAACTGTATCAATACTTTGGATTTTGGCATCAAATGTTTCTCCACTTGTCCAGCAATAAGCTGAAATGGTATCGCCAACTTTGATTTGGTTTAACATCAATTCACTAATGCTTCCTTTAATATAAGTTCCTTGGCCTGTTGCCACTTCTAAAAAGCACTGCCATCTTGAATAGGATTTGATAGATCTTTTATATTACGCACAATACCACTGCGCTTTGCACGAACGATGCCGTCATTTAATAAAGCTTTATTTTCACTTAATGAAGCTTCGCCTTTCTTAAATCTAAATCTAACGTCTTTAATGCCTGTTTCTTATCACGAATGGCTTTCGCAAGTTCTATTTCTGTATAACCCGATGTATTATCTGGACTTGGATTTTGTTCGGTTTCTATATATTTTTGTTTTTCTTTCGTATGCGAAATCATTGAATACATATCGCCTTCATTCATAGATTGTTTAGTGGCAAACTTGTCACAACGAACAAGCCAAGAAGAAATGATTTCACCATCGTTTGTATACACATCGAATCGAAAATAAGAATTTAGATTCTTGTTGTCTAAAAATAGTTTTCCATACACAAATCCCTGGTCTTCACTTAACTTAAACACATAAGGATTCTTTTTGGTTCCAACTGTAGAAATGTCTTCATAAGGAACCTTTTGTTTGTCACTATAATACTCTACAACATCCTTTGAATCATACGCATTGTTTGAACCGTCTGTATATGTATATTCAATCCAATACCAACATGTATTATCCGATGTTTTTTTAATTCTTTCTTCTTTCCATGCATTTACATCTTCTTTAGGTCCTTTTTCAGGGGCTTCACTTTCTGTATTTGTATAATAAATCTTATAGTCCGTAAAATTCTTTTCGGCTTGGGATAAAGAAAGAATATATGGATATAAGCCATTTCCATTTTTTGTAGGAACACTAGGCAACGGTGCAGGTGTAGGATCTGGTACATCTGGCTCAGGCGTTGCATCTGGAACCGGTGTTGTATTTAATAATTTTTTTAATTCATGATTGGCAAGTGTAATCGCATTTTGCGCTTTATCCACCGCTAATTGACTCGTATCCACTGCACTTTGAAGTGTCGTTAAATCATAGGATAACAATGGATCGCCTACACTTACTTGTTGCCCTTCTTTGACAAAGACTTGTGTGATTGTTTTAGAAGAATCATATAGTACGGATTGCGTATCACTATTAGATACAAGACCTGTTGAAGTAGCTGGATTATCCCAATAGCCTGTATTTAAGCTAGATACAGAATGAACCTCAACCGTATTAGACAAGCTTAAGTAAAACTTAATTCCAACTAAAGTAAATGCACATACAGAAGTAATTATAATTCCTTTTTTTATAGAAGGCTTCATGCTGCACCTCCTTGTTTATTTTCAATGATTTCTCCATCAATGATATGAAGGATTTTTTTGGCATGACTTGCTACACTTGCATCATGCGTAATCATAATGATTGTCACACCTTCATCATTTAAAGCTTTAAACAATTCCATAACTTGTTTACCACTTGCTTGATCAAGTGCTCCTGTAGGCTCATCCGCAAGTAGAATTCTAGGATGATTGATAAGGGCGCGGGCAATCGCAACACGTTGTTTTTGTCCACCGGACAATTGGCTTGGTTTAAAAGTTGTACGATCTTGTAAACCAACTTTACTTAAGGCAACATCCGCCCTATGATTTCTTTCTTCTTTATGGATTCCTGCATAAATTAAGGGTAAAGCTACATTTTCTTGAGCGGTTTCCGAACTTAGAAGATTGAAGTTTTGAAAGACAAAACCGATTTTATTTAATCTTAAATCACTTAATGCATCATCATTCATTTCAGAAATATCTTCATCTTCAAATAGGTATGTACCCAAACTTGCTCGATCTAAACATCCAATGATATTCATAAGTGTTGTTTTACCAGAACCACTTGGTCCCATAATCGCAACATAGTCACCTTGTACAACTTCAAGACTCACATCTTTTAAAACAGGAACGATCAATGGTTCTTTTCCATAATTTTTATAAATGTTTTTAAGATTAAGAAGCATTCGCATCACCATCCGTTTCCGTTTGATATTCCGTCGTTGTCTTCATACCTTCCTTATATGTATTATCAGCCCATGCGATATAGTCATCCTCGCTGAGTCCTGACTTGATTTTTGTGGTAGATGTTTCTTCATCCGTTTTACCAAGTTCTACTTTTCTTTTCTTTAATTTACCTTTTTCAGAAACCCATACATATGAGTTTCCTTTGTCATCGGAAACAATAAAACTCGCATCTAACCAAATTCCTTTTTTCTTTGTGGATTGTCCATTATCCACTTCAATATAGACGTGTTGTCCAAGTTTTAAGCCTTTATTATTGTCTAAAGTGACATAGAAAGGATATTTGGATGCAGATTCATTTGAATCATTTCCATAAACGTTATTGTTAGAATTGGATTGAGGTTCTGTTTCCACTTTGGTAACTGTACCTTTATAAATTTGATCTTCATTTATACGACTTCTTACAATAACATTTGTTCCTTCAGAAATAGATCCCATTTCACTAATAGAGCCTTTTACTCTAAAATCAGAAGTTTGTGTAATTGACACCAATGGCTTTTGGTTTCCATTTTCACCCGTTCCACCATCTCTATTGACTTCTTTAATAATTCCATCAATTGTCGAAAGAACGGTCGAATTTTCGATTTGTTTGTTCAACTGATCAATTTCAGTCTGTGTGGCCTTGATTGTATTTTGAGCCTGGCGAATCGCGAAACTAGCATCGTTGATTCGAGCTTGAATCTCAACTTTATCTGCACCTTTATTAAGTTCAGCCTTATAATCTTCAATTGTATTATTTTGAGCAGCAATTTCATTGTTCTGTGCTTCAATATCCAATTTCTTTTGGGCGATGGAATTGGATGCTTCAGTTGTATCGTAAGAAAATAATTTATCGCCTTTTCTTACTTTTTGACCAGCTTCAACATACATTTCAGTAATGGATTTATTTCCATCAGAATTGATATCTACAGTTTCTGAGGATTCTACTACACCTGAATATCGGTTTTCCGTATAAGAAGAACCAATGATTGTAGATACTTTTTGAACATAGATGTTTTGGGTGTTGCTTCCTTTTGGAAATAAGAAATAGATGCCTATAATGGCAATTAAAATGCATAGTGAGATTAAAATTATAATTTTAGTCTTTTTGTTCATAGTGTTCTCCTGATTTATTATCGTTATATATTCAGTATATCAAATAGTATTATAGAAATATCCTTAAAAATCCTTAAATTATGGTATACTTTAAAGGTTGTTAAAAAGAGAGGGATATTAACAAATGAATTCACTAAAACCGATGTTACTTTCATCGCTGAAAAGCTATGATAAGTCTCAGTTTGTCAAAGATGTGACAGCTGGAATTATTGTCGCTATTATCGCATTACCATTATCAATCGCCTTGGCACTTGCTTCCGGTGTGGGACCGGAAGCCGGAATATTTACTGCAATTGTGGCAGGCTTTGTCATTTCAGCACTAGGCGGAAGCAGTGTACAAATTGCAGGACCGACCGCTGCATTTGCGACGATTGTTGCTGGAATTGTAGCCCATGATGGAATGGATGGACTTATTGTTGCCACTATTCTTGCGGGTATCTTTTTGATTTTGATGGGACTTTGTCATTTTGGAAGTCTAATCAAGTTTATTCCATTTACCATTACGACAGGTTTTACTTCGGGTATTGCCGTTACGATTGTGATTGGACAATTAAAAGATTTCTTTGGATTAACCTATCCAAATGGAGTAAAGCCTATTGAGACGGTTGAAAAATTTGAAGCTGTGATTAACAATTTTTCTACAATCAATATGGATGCCGTCATAGTAGGTGGAGTATCTTTAGCTATCTTGATTATTGCTCCATACATCTTTAAAAGAATTCCAGGTTCACTTTTAGCCGTTATTGCAGGAATTTTGATGGTTCAATTCTTGCCTTTAAAGGTAAATACAATTGGAAATCTTTATACAATCAGTAATGCATTACCTACTTTACATTTTCCAAGTTTATCATTAAATATCATTCAAAATGCACTGCCTAATGCACTAACCATAGCCGTGTTGGCTGCCATTGAATCATTACTTTCTTGTGTTGTTGCCGATGGCATGATTAACGGGAAACATCATTCAGATATGGAACTTGTTGCGCAAGGTGCTGGAAATATCGCATCCGCTTTATTTGGAGGAATTCCTGCAAAAGGTGCTATCGCAAGAACGGCTGCCAATATTAAAAATGGAGGAAAAACACCAATTGCCGGTATGGTTCATTCCATCACATTAGTAATTGTATTGGTTGTCTTGATGCCATATGCCGGAATGATTCCTATGCCTACAATTGCAGCGATTCTATTTATTGTTGCCTATAATATGTGCCAATGGCACACCTTTGTGAACTTAGTCAAAACAGCACCTAAAAGTGATATTATTGTTTTAGTCACTTCATTTGTGCTAACGGTAATCTTTGATTTGGTTGTAGCCATTGAAGTGGGTATGGTACTTGCATGTTTATTATTCATTAAACGTATGAGTGAAGAAACAAAGGTTAATGGATGGACATATGTAGATGATGATACACCGGATGTTGATGAACACCTTTAAAAGCTTCCACTTCAGATTCGTGTTTATGAGATTTCAGGACCTTGTTCTTTGGGGCAGCTAGTGTAATTGAAGAAATTGTAGTCAAAGATTTTACAACATGCCTAGTTCTTCGTATGCGCAGTGTTCCTTCATTAGATAGTACGGCACTAAACGCATTAAAAGATTTAGTTCAGGTTTGCAAGTCCAAAGGAATCACGATTGTGTTCTCACATGTGAATGATCAACCAATGAAAGTCATGGAAAAGGCAGGCTTTATTGAGCTTGTTGGTAAAGTTAACTTCCAGCCTAGTATCAGTGCTGCACTAGATCGTGCTGAAGAAATTATTCATAAATAAACAAAAAAACGCGTTTGCGTTTTTAATTTGTTTCAAATAATTTCATCCTATCGGATACAAATTCATTATCATTGATTTTTTGTTCAATATTCTTGTTGAGTGGACAATGTTCTCGTGTAATTGTATAGCTACTTCCACTAAAATTAAATGTGATGTATTCAAGATTATCAATCCATTTGAATAGAGATACAGAATTGTACACTAGAGCTTTATGTATATATAAGTTTTCGTTGTTGTACCAATCTGTACAATTATAGTTTATTGTAAGTCCATAGTTTTCAGAATCAATTTCAAATACATAGCCATATTCCGATAGGGGTAAAGCATTTAGTAAATGGGAAGTATTACTGTTGTCTCCAATATATTTACTTTTATATTTTTTTAGTTGTTCAAATGAACTTTTATCCACATTAAAAGGACTTGTTGGAACGGTATCAATGGTATACTGTTTCTTGTTGTCAATTAAGTAATATTCATTGGGTGTATCGGCATTGATGCGAAATACATTGTAGAATGGATTTTGGTATTCAATCATTTTATTTCCATCATCACTAAATACAGTAGTTGTAGTCAGTCGATAGATGGGTGGTTGTTTAAATTGGCTTACACTGGCATAGTCGAAAATAAAGAAAATGCCTAAAAGTAAAATGAATAAAATTGTTGAAATCAATCCTTTCTTAAGTAGGGAAGTGATCTTTAATTCTCTAAATATTCCAACTACAAATAAAAACAATCCAATCATAGAATAGATACTGCCCCAGCTGCTTTCAGAAGGGAAAACAGTAAATGCACAAAGGGATGTGAAAATACCTATACCAATAATGAATAATGATATTTTCTTATGCTCATTCTTGATTTTCTTGTCTGTATAATCAATTGTTTGGATTAGGTTTTGTTCAGAATACTCCATGGCTTCTTCTTTAATGATCTCTTCTCCAGCTAATAGTTCATTTAATGTGATATCTAATTCTTTACTGAGTGGTTCAAGTAAAGATAAATCTGGCATATAATGACCATTTTCCCATCGTGAAATGGTTTTATTTGTCACGCCTAATTTTTCAGCTAACTGCTCTTGTGTATATCCTTTTTTCTTGCGATTCATTGCGATAAAGGCTCCTATCTTTTTAGTGTCCATAATTAGCCTCCTTTCATCTAAAATCTTACTATTTCTAGTATAGATTGAACATACCACAAATGGCGAATTAGCTGATTCTTCTTGACTTAAATGATCATGTTCCATACAATAGATTGGTGCATTAAAAATAACGTTCACTCTTCACCGGATGAGTGGTTAAAGCGTCTAGGATCAAATCGTAGGTGCAGTGATTTCACTGTAAGATTTGGTCTTAGGCGCTTCTTTTTTTGGGGGTATTTATGAATAAGACAAAAGAATTAATGGTACAAATGATGTGGGAATTAGTTGGCAGTATCTTTGTTGCGATTGGAATTTATAATTTTGCCGTACAAGCTAAGTTTCCTATGACAGGATTTTCGGGAATTTCAATTATCTTTTATCGACTATTTCATATTCCCATTGGTTTTTCAACCATTCTATTGAATATACCTGTTGCGATACTTTGTTACAAATTATTAGGAAAGAAGTTTTTTATCAGTTCCATTCGCTGTATGATTGTATCTTCATTGATTATCGACTATGTGGCACCATTATTTCCAGTCTACCAAGGAGATCGATTATTAGCTGCCCTATGTACGGGAGTTTTTGGTGGAATTGGCTATGCGATGATTTATACAAGAAATTCATCTACAGGAGGATCTGATTTTATCATCATGGCTGTAAAGGCATTGAGACCGCATTTATCTTTAGGAAATATCGCCTTTTTATCGGATGTGGGCATTATTTTAGTGGGTGGTATTCTATTTAAAGATGTAGATGGAATGATTTATGGTATGATTGTTAATTTGTTATTTGCGGTTGTAGTGGATAAAATGATTTATGGTTTGAATTCAGGTAAAGTGGCTTTTATTGTTACAAAACATGGAAAAAGAATTTGCCAGGTGATTGATGAAACAAGTCAAAGGGGAAGTACGATTTTAAATGCACAAGGTGGATATAAACAAGATGATATGCAAGTGGTAATGTGTGCTTGTAATAGTAAAGAAATGTATCAAGTTCGAAAGGCGGTACAAGAGGCGGATCCTGAATCTTTCTTTGTGGTTGTCGAATCGCATGAAGTGCATGGAGAGGGTTTTAAAATGACAAATATCGGAGAAGCACAAAGCTAAATTCATGTCCATGATGAAAACGCTTGCGTAATGGATAATTCTTTGTTATGATTTGAATATCATATGACTGACGGAAGTGGAGTTACCACATGAAGTATGATGTTATAGGCCGACCGTCTGGGCAAGTTTACTTTGTCTTTTCGGTGGGTCTTTTTAATTGACTACTCGAAGGAATCATAGTAAACTTTAATCAATTGTTAGTTAAAACTAACTGTCATTTGAAGGAGGCAATCATGAAAGAACAATGGCAAGGATTTAAAGGCAGTAAATGGCAAGACGAAGTAGATGTTCGTGACTTTATTCAAAACAACTACAAGCCTTATGATGGGGATGAAAGCTTTTTAGAAGGTCCAACAGAATCGACAAATACTTTGTGGGGAAAACTTCAAAAACTACAAAAAGAAGAGCGTGCCAAAGGTGGCGTATTGGATATGGAAACAGAAGTGGTTTCAAGTCTTACAGCTTATGGCCCTGGATATTTAGATAAAGATTTAGAGAAGGTTGTTGGTTTACAAACAGATAAACCATTAAAACGTGCATTTATGCCTTATGGGGGTATTCGTATGAGTGAAGAGGCATGCGAAACTTATGGGTATAAGCCAAAGTGAAAAAATTACAATGAAATCTTCACAAAATATCATAAAACTCACAATGATGCTGTATTTAGTGCATACACACCAGAAATGCGTTTAGCACGTCGTAATAAGATTGTGACTGGTTTACCAGATACATATGGTCGTGGGCGTATCGTTGGTGATTATCGTCGTGTTGCACTTTATGGTATTGATTATTTAATTGAACAGAAACAAAAAGATTTCGCATATTGTGGCGATGGAACAATGAGCATGATGTGATTCGTCAGCGTGAAGAATTGGCGGAACAAATCAAGGCGTTAAAAGAAATGAAAGTCATGGCAGCAAGCTATGGATATGATATTTCTCAACCTGCTAAAAACTCTTTAGAAGCTGTACAATGGCTATATTTTGGATATTTAGCAGCTATTAAAACACAAAATGGTGCTGCTATGTCTGTTGGTCGTATTTCGACTTTCTTAGACATTTATTTTGAAAGAGATTTAGAAAATGGTGTATTTACCGAAGTGAAATCCAAGAAATCGTAGACCATTTGACAATGAAATTTAGAATGGTTAAGTTTGCCAGAATTCCTAGTTACAACCAATTATTCTCAGGAGATCCAGTTTGGGCAACACTTGATGTTGGTGGTTTAGGCATGGATGGAAGAAGCATGGTTACTAAAACATGTTTCCGTTTCTTGCATACACTTGAAAATATGGGACCAAGTCCAGAACCAAACTTGACTGTACTATATTCTTCAAATTTACCAGAACCATTCAAGAAATATGCTTCAAAAGTAAGTATTGATACAAGTAGTGTTCAATATGAAAACGATGATGTGATGCGTCCTGTATGGGGTGATGATTATGCGGTTTGTTGCTGTGTAAGTGCAACGCAAACGGGTAAAGAAATGCAGTTCTTTGGGGCTCGTGCAAACTTAGCTAAATGTTTATTATATGCGATCAATGGTGGTGTAGATGAAAAGACAAAAGTTCAAGTGGGTCCAGAATATAAACCAATCACAAGTGAATATTTGGATTATGATGAAGTTATGCATAAGTACGATATCATGATGGATTGGTTATCAGGTTTATATGTAAATATCTTGAACTTAATTCAGTATATGCATGATAAATATTATTATGAAGCAAGTCAAATGGCTTTAATTGATACAGATGTTCGTAGAACTTCGCAACAGGTATTGCCGGATTCTCTCATGTAGTGGATTCATTGAGTGCCATTAAATATGCAAAGGTTAAGACAATTCGTGATGAAGATGGATTGGTTGTTGATTATGAAATTGAAGGAGATTTCCCTCGCTACGGAAATGATGATGATCGTGCGGATGAAATTGCCGTATGGTTATTAAAGACATTTATGCGTAAGATTGAAAAGCACCACACATATCGTGATAGTGAACCAACTACTTCAATTCTTACAATTACTTCAAATGTTGTATATGGTAAAGCTACTGGTGCTTTGCCTGATGGAAGAAAAGCTGGAGAGCCATTATCACCAGGTGCTAACCCTGCTTATGGTGCAGAACAAAATGGATTGCTTGCTTCACTAAATTCTGTCGCAAAACTTCCTTATGAATATGCATTAGATGGAATTAGTAATACGCAAACAATCAATCCGGATGCGTTGGGTCATAGTGAAGAGGAAAGAGTGAATAACTTAGTCAATGTATTAGATGGATACTTTGATCAGGGTGCTCACCACTTGAATGTGAATGTATTTGGTGTAGAAAAATTAAAAGATGCGATGGAACATCCAGAAAAAGAGGAATATGCTAACTTTACTATTCGAGTTTCTGGTTATGCTGTTAAATTTATTGATTTAACTCGTGAACAACAATTAGATGTTATTAGTCGTACATGTCATAAGAGCCTTTAATAAGGCTCTTTCTAGTTAGGAGGACAGGATGTTAGGAGCTATTCATTCAATTGAAACATTTGGCCTTGTAGATGGGCCAGGCGTAAGATATGTCATTTTTATGCAAGGGTGCCATATGCGTTGTAAGTTTTGTCACAATGCGGATACTTGGAAAGTAAAAGAACCCGATCAAAGTGCTGAGGCTGTTTTAAAGAAAGCTTTGCGATATCGTCCTTACTGGAAAGAAAATGGAGGTATTACTGTCAGTGGTGGAGAACCACTTCTTCAAATTGATTTTTTGATTGAGCTTTTTACACAGGCCAAAAAAAGAAGGGTCCATACAACTTTAGATACTTGTGGACAGCCCTTTACTTTTGAAGAACCTTTCTTTTCTAAATTTAAACAACTTATGAAAGTTACAGATTTAGTTCTCTTAGATATTAAGCATATTGATGAAAAGGCGCATAAAGAATTAACTGGGCATACCAATCAAAATATTTTAGAATTGGCTAAGTATTTATCTGATATTCAAAAACCTGTATGGATTCGTCATGTATTAGTACCAACTATTAATACGGATGAAGTATATTTAAAAAGACTACATCAATTTGTTGCTCAATTAAAAAATGTAGAAAGAGTGGAAGTCCTTCCATACCATACGTTAGGGACTTACAAATGGAAAGAATTAGGTTTAGAATATCCTTTAGAAGGAATACCAACGCCAAGTGATCAACAACTTCAAATTGCGAATACGATACTTGAAACAGGGAAATGATTATCCCTGTTTTTTGTATACAAAAAGTGCTCAACTGAGCACTTTTACTAAGTCTATCAAATATGTTATATAAATTTCTTCGATCATACCAGACATATCCTGTTGGATTTTCAGGATCTGGTGTTGGTGTTGGTTCAGGATCTGGTGTTGGTTCAGGATCTGGTGTAGTTGGATATGTACAAGCACTTCCATCCCAAGTACCACCATTATTTACACATGTTGTTTCTGCATCGTTGGTTTCTGTATCTTCTTTTTTACAAGTAGTTCCATCCCAAGTTCCGCCATCGGCAACACATGCTTCTTTTTCTTCATCGTCAGCTTTCTTACAAGTTCCAGCTTCTTCATCCCATTCACCACCATCGGCAACACATGCTTCTTGTGCGTCTGTGCTTTCAGAAGCTGTATCACCTTTTGATTTAAACTCATCTTTGATATATCCGTTCTTATAATCGGAAATACCACTTGGTCTTTCAATAGCTGAATATGTCGCATATTTTTGCATGTAATCTAACATATAGTGAGAAATATGGAATGCAGTCGCAACATTTAAATCATAGATTGTAATGTAGTAGCCTTGTTGAATATATTCTGTTGTATATCCACTCCAGCAAGCAATCGTATATTTGTTTGTATAACCTAAAGACCATTCATCTTTTGCGGTACCAGCAGGAATACCATATTGAGCACCTTCATTTTGCCAATCGGAAGTTCCTGATTTACCATAAACTGTATAATTACTCATTAGGATGTTGTTGTAGTTGTTGTAGCCACCACTAACAACTTTTTCAAGCAATTGCGACATCATCCAAGCGGCTTGTTCACTAATTAATTCATGTGTTTGAGCTTTTGTTTCAAATTCTTTTTTATCAGTCTACGAATGAATTTACGAATTTCTATGGGCATCTACACGTTTACCACCATTGGCAAGCATAGAGTAGGCACTTGCTTGTTGGACAGTGCTCGCATACATTCCAGAACCACCAATCGCATATTGTTCATTGAATGCATTAGCTACATCTTCATCGTAACCAAGCTTCTTACAGAAATCGATCCAGTAATCATAGCCTTTGGCTGTTACTAAATCAATCATAGCTTGCGCGGCTGTTGTATTTTTTGATACGCCTAATGCGTCTTGTAAACTCATTTTACCATTGTATTTACCATCTGAGTTTACTGGTGCATAAGAACCATTCTTCCAATAATCCTTTTTCTTATCGTTTACCTGGTGAACTGTAGACCAGCCAAGAATATCAAATGTACTTGAATAGGCAAGCAATGGTTTCATTGTTGAACCAGGTTGCTTTGAATCTGTAGAGTTATCAATTTTAACAGAGTCAGAGTGGTAACGGCGTCCAGGTCCTACCGCAATGATTTCTCCTGTATCATTTTCAATCATTGAGAAACCTACATCGAATGCTTCATCTGGATATTGTACGATATTACCATTACAGATTTCATCGGCTTGTTTTTGAGCATCTTGATTTAATGCGGTATAGATATCCATTGGAATAATGGCAGGATCTTGTCCGGTCAATTCCATAACTTCACTAAGTGTTTGGGTAATATAAGCTTGGTTTGGATCATCACTTGTTCTTTCAATATATTGTAAAGAGAAAGATATGTCTTGATTTGAAGCAAGATTATATTCTTCTTCTGTAATATATCCATGTTGCATCATTAATTCCAAAGTCACATTACGTCGATTTTGAGCTGCTTTCAAGTGATCTGTTGTCGTATTGGCTTCGTTTAAATTGTTTAATGGGTTATATGTGTCTGGCGCATTGATACAACCAGCTAAGAATGCAGCTTCACCTAAGTTTAATTGGGATACGTCTTTATTAAAGAAGTATTGTGCTGCTTTTTGAATACCACGCGTATTGTTTCCGGAACCAAACCAAATTCGGTTTACATAATATTCAAATATTTGTTCTTTGTTGATACTTTGTTCAGCAATTAAAGATAAGTAGATTTCTTGTACTTTTAATTTTAACTTTTGAACTGTTGAAACAGAGCCTTGTTCTGTTTCAATCTTTTTTTCTTGGTTTTTCGTAAATGCATTATCAATCATCTGCATCGTTAGGGTTGAACCACCTTGTGAAAAACTACCAGATTTTAAGTTTGCCATTGCGGATTTTAAGAATCGTGGCAAGTCAAATCCGTTGTGATCAAAGAAACGTGAATCTTCGATAGAAGGAAGGCATCCACTACCGATTGTGGAATCTGTGAATATGTAACGTCTTCACGGATTTCATCACCGAGTTCATAGAATAAATTTCCTGAAGAGTCATATAATCTTGAATTGGATAATGTTGTTAAGCCGTCTTGTGAAAAACGCATGCCATCTGGATCATTAATAATATTCACAAGTACAAAGAATACAGATATACATCCAACTAAGAATATAGATAGGATGCTTACGGCAAGTTTATTCCATATATCTAATTTTCTTCTGTTTGTCTTTGGTGCTGTTGGCTTTTTTTGTTCATTTTGTGGTTGGGCCATTTACTTATCCTCCTTAAAATAGAGTTCATCTAAAACTTTTAAATACGCTAACCTAGGATATAATCCTTCTTGAATAAGAGTTCCATGATTTTGAAACCAAGTATAAGGTATGGAACTTTTATCTATATTTTCGATTTTATCTATGAGCATCTTTGAATCTACAAGATAGGTTTCATTATGGTAATTGAATCGAATGATAAAAAAACCAATACCTCCATGAAATACAACTTTTTTAGGTGTTTGATTTGGTGAGGATGAATCATAAAGAGTGGGAAACTCGTTTTGTTTTTGGTTTCCTTTGCTTCAAAATCAATATATTTACCTCGATATACACCATTATAATCGGTTGTAGATGGCGTTTTATAATAAGCCTCAGTAATTTTTGCACGTTGCCTTTTCGGATAATCAACATGAACAACTTGAACCGGCGTAGGCTTTTTATAAATCAAAGCTTTATCAAGCTCCCGATAATATTTATTGGAGTCATTTATATCATTCTCAAGGCGCATACCTCTTGAACTATAACTCTTTGATTGCATTGTATTTATGGTCGAAATTCCATTCGGATATTTAATAGTGCTCATCAGGAACATTATATATGAAAAAGAGTGAACATTCAATGAAACTCAAACTCAGAGTTGATTTTTTCTGTTAAAACCTTCATAATATCTAAGTAGATATAGGGGGACTATATATATGGCAACAGATATGAATTTGACAGCGCAAGAAATTTATGAAAAAGAATTTCATGTAGACTTGAAGGGATATGCCCCTGCTGAAGTAGATGAATTTCTAGATATGGTCATTGAAGACTATCAGAAATACGATGAAAAAGTAGAAGAATTAGGTGCTGCAGTGACTCGCTATGAAGAAAAAATTAAAGAGTTGCAGCAACAATTGTTTGCACTACAAAGTGAGAATGAAAACTTGAATGAAAAAGTAAATTCTGATTTTGTGAATGGAAGTAGCAACACAGTGGATATCTTAAAACGTATTGCACGTTTGGAAAAAGCTGTATTCAATCAAAGTGAAGAATAGGTATTAAATCGACAGTCGCTGGCTACTTAGATAGTTAGAGGAAAGTCCATGCTCGCACAATCTGTGATGATTGTAGTGTTTGTGCTAGATGAATAAATAAGTCTAGGCAAGTTTTTACTTGACGGCTGTTTTGTTTGCTAAGGGAAACTATGTAAACAAACTTTAAAAGTGCCACAGAGACGAATCTATATGGAAACGTATAGGGTGGAACGGGTAAACCCCACAAGCGAGAAACCCAAATTTGGTAGGGGAACCGGCTGGAATGAAACGAAAGGAAAGCTGGATAGCATTGCTATAGATAAATGACTGTCACCACGTAAGTGGAACAGAACATGGCTTATGATTTAAGAAACCATAAAGAGCAAAAAATTTGCTCTTTTTTTTATCTAAAACAAGTGTATACTTAATTTGCATAAATTAAATCTTCAGGGTTGGGTGAAATTCCCTATCGGCGGTAAACCCCGCGAGCATTTTGCAGGAACTGGTGAAATTCCAGTGGCGACAGTATAGTCTGGATGGAAGAAGATGTTTTTATATATTCTTTTGTATATTTAAACGCGCCTAGAGGATTTTCTTTAGGCACGTTTTTTAGTTGATGTATGAAGGGATTGATGATTTATGAGTTCAACAAAGAAACTAACAACCATTGCAATCTTAAGTGCGATGGCAATGGTTTTAAATTTATTGATACAATTTCCAATTGTACCAGCCGTATCTTTTCTAAGCTATGATCCAAAAGATATCATTATTGTGATTGCAGGCTTTATCTATGGTCCTATGACATCCTTTATTATGAGTCTATTGTGTTCATTTTTAGAAATTGTATTCCGTGGAGGAAACTTATTAGATGTTTTGATGAATGTGATTTCTACTTGTACATTCGCTTGTGTGGCTGCCTGCATCTACAAATATAAACATTCTAAAAAAGGAGCTATTGCAGGTTTGGTATTAGGAACTGTATGTTGCACATTGAGTATGACTTTATGGAACTATATTATTACTCCGATTTATTATCAAATGCCAAGAAGTGCAGTCGTTGGTATGTTACTTCCAGGTATTGTTCCATTCAATATTATTAAGTGTACATTGAATGCTGCATGTGCAATGTTGATCTACAAACCACTTGTAAACGCATTGAGAAATACACAGTTTGTTCCTCAATCGAACACAAATGAAACTCTTACAAAAGATGTTGGAATTGTGAGTGCATTTATTATTGTGTCAATTGTTGTTTTAATATTAGTAATGAAAGGTTAAAAGAAAAATGGAACTTTTAGAAGCAAAAAAAATTATGGATGAAAAATTAGGAGATTATAAAATCATGGCTTTGGCAAGCTGTGTAGATGATTATCCTATGGTAAGAAATGTAAGTTGTGTTTTCTACAATGATAAAATTTATTTTAAGACAGATAAAAACTTTAGAAAAACACAACAATTATTTAAAAATGATAGAGTAGCTATGTGCTTTAATGGTGTGCAAGTAGAAGGTACAGCTAAAAATTTAGGATTGGTTATTGATGAACCAGGTCGTATTTTTGAAAAGAAATACAAAGAATTCTTGTGGCAAAGCTACAATGCATATTCACATGTAGATACAGAAATTCTAATTGAAGTTACACCTAAGTTTGTTGAAATCTGGGATGAAGACAAAGATCGTAATGCATTCCAATTGTTTATTGATTTTGACAAAGAAACAGTGGAATATAAACCTTATGACTAGTTTTTGCTAGTCTTTTTTTGTGAAAATTTACAAGAAATTGACATGAATATGATACAATATTCTTTAGTAGAAAGTAGGTGGAAACATGTCTCCAGACCCGAGTTATTTTAATAATAAAAATGTATATATGTTCGGAGACATGGGATTTGTCTTCGTTTAAGATATAAGGAGGACAAATTGTGTTAGAGTTTTATAAAACATTTGAAGATGGAACACGCAAAATTCAAGAACCAGAACCAGGCTGTTGGATCAATGCGATTGCACCTACAGAAGAAGAAAGAAATTATTTGATTGAACAAATTGGTGTTTTACCTGAATTTGTCAAATCTTCACTGGATGAAGAAGAAAGTTCGCATATGGATTATGACGATGATTTTAGACAGTTGTTGATTATTTTTGACTATCCAAGTGCGGAAAATGAAGATGATGATTCGATTGATTCAACTTATTCCACATTGCCAATTGGTATTGTGATTTTAAAAGGATATGTAGTCACAATTAGTTTGTATGAAAACTGGAGCATTTTAGAAATGTCACAAGGAAGATCAAAGGTATGGATACGCGTTTAAAAACGAGGTTCTTCTTGCTTTTAGCTTTGCGTATTTCACAAAAATTTTTGATTTGTCTACGTCAAATCGATCGTTTATCAAGTCGTGCTGAGACGCGGTTACATCAATCGGTAGAAAATGATGAGTTGATTGAAATGTTAGGGTTAGAAAAATCATTGGTTTATTTTTCGACTTCGTTAAAATCGGATGAAGTAACATTAAATAAAATTATGCGTGGAAAACAAATTCAATTGTATGAAGAAGATGAGGATTTGTTAGAGGACGTCATGATTGAAATTCATCAGCCATTGAAATGTGTAATATTTATTCAAATACAATGGCAGGAACTATGGATACATTCGCAAGTATCATTCTAACAATATGAATATTGTCATGAACAAATTAACTGTAATCACAATTGTAATGGCCATCCCCAATATTATTTTCGGTTTCTACGGAATGAATGTGCAGTTGCCATTTCCATTTGTATGGTTCCCAAGCTTTGTAGCTATTTTGGCCTGTGTGGTTGCGACCGTATACTTTTTTAGACATAATATGTTTAAGTAGGGTTTGATTTTTTTCAAACCTTTTTCTTTTAGACAAAAGAAAAAAAGCACTACTTAAAATAGTGCTCCAAGTGCTCCGAATAAGCCCATACTTGCTAAAGCCATAATAATACCTGCAAGAATGACGCCTAACATAACAGCGAGTACGCTTGATTTAAAATCCATATCTAAAATACTTGCGGCAAGTGTTCCAGTCCAAGCACCTGTTCCAGGTAATGGAATACCTACAAATAATAGTAGGGCAACAAATAACCCTTTTCCGGCAGTTTCTTGTAGTTTCTTTCCACCTTTTTCACCCTTTTCTAAACACCAAGTAAAAAAGTTTCCAATAACAGGTTTGTCGGCTCCCCAAACAAGAATCTTTCTGGCAAAGAAATAGATAAATGGAACAGGAATCATATTTCCAATAATCGCAATAATATAATACTGTACAAATGGCAATCCCATTCCGGCGGCAATAGGAATGGCTCCACGAAGTTCAATGAGTGGTACCATTGATACCAAAAACACAATTAAGTATTTTTTTAACATACAAGTCTCCTTTTTTCGACAAGTAAAAGTTTATCATTGATGACATGATTTTACAATATTAGACAGATATTGTAATATGTCTAGCACTGTGATGTTGAAAGTGCTAAAAATAGTGCTATACTGAGTTCATAAAGGAGATGTTACATATGAAATGGTTCGATTCTGATTATGATTATATTGATGAATTCACAACACAATGGAATGAAAGGTATAAAAAGATTAAAAGAATAGGTATAATATTAAGTGTGGTTTTGATTTTAATTGGTATTTTATGTTTTGCATTTCCAGAAAAAGTATTCACAACGATTCAAATTATTGCAGCTATTGGATTGATTGTTTGGGGTGCTTGTGAAATCTATTCGTATATCACAACAACTTTCTTTTTTAGAGATGCGATGTGGTTGGCTAGTGGAATCTTAAACATCTTGTTAGGTTGTTTATTATGTACGATGCCAGTCACGATTACAGTAAGTACTTTGACGTTCTTGTTTGCGTTTGTTTTATTGGTGAATGGAATTCAAAAAATCACTTGGGGTTCTCGGTTAAGTTTTTTTAGAGTAATCAATACCAATTATTTAAGTTTAACAGGTTGGGTCAATTTGCTATTGGGTATTATCTTTATGGTAATGCCTTTCCAAAGTGCTTTAGTCATCAATTATATTTTAGCTGCCTATCTTATTGTGGCGGGTATTAGCTTGTTGATTGAAGTTGTTTCAATGAAAAGAATTTAAGGGGTAATTATGGAAAATTTTAAGTTTTATGCACCTACAAAAGTGTATTTTGGTAAAGATGAAGAAAAAAAGGTTGGAAAGATTTTAAAGGAATTTCATCCAAAGAAAGTGTTGATTCATTATGGTGGACAAAGCGCTATTAAATCTGGTCTTTTGAATCGAGTAAAAAAGGCGTTAGATGAAGAAAATATTGCGTATTGTTTATGTGGTGGTGTAGTTGCCAATCCATTACTTTCAAAGGTAAATGAAGGCATTCAAATTTGTAAAGAAGAAGGTGTTGACTTCATTTTAGCTGTTGGTGGTGGAAGTGTATTAGATTCAAGTAAGGGCATTGCGTATGGTGTTTATAATGAAGGTAATGTCTGGGATTATTATGCAAGAAAGAAAAAGGTAAAGGGTGCTTTACCAATGGGATGCATATTAACGCTTGCGGCTACGGGTAGTGAAATGAGTAATTCGAGTGTCATCACAAATGAGGATGGAAATCTAAAACGTGGATTGAGTAGTGAATATGGATATTTTAAATTTTCTATTTTAAATCCAGAATTAACATATACAGTATCTAAGTATCAAACAATGTGTGGATGTACAGATATTATTATGCATACGTTTGAAAGATATTTTACGCCTTATGATACTTTAGACTTGGTGGATCAAATGGCAGAAAGTGTTGTTCGTACAGTAATCAAAAACGCAAAGATTCTTTTGGAAGATCCTACAAATGAAAAGGCTCGAGCTGAAATTATGTGGGCAGGCAGTGTATCGCATAATGATATGACAGGAGATCGTTCTTTAGGGGATTGGGCTTGCCATCAATTGGAACATGAATTGAGTGGTATGTTTAATGTGGCACATGGAGCAGGACTTGCTGCAATTTGGGATAGTTGGGCAAACCATGTATATATGGAAAATCCAACACGATTTGCCAAACTTGGACATCGTGTGTTTGGCTTGGATGATTCAGATACTTTGTCTTGTGCTTTGAATACAATTGAAAAGATGGAAGAGTTTTTCAAATCAATTGGTATGCCTACAAGTATTCAGGAATTGTTGAAACGTAAATGTACGGAACAAGAATTGTATGAATTAACATATAAGTGTAGTTTTGAGCATACGCGTATAATCGGAAAATTTAAAGAATTGGATGAAACAGATATGCTTGAAATTTATCGTATGGCAAATGAAAAGGAAGTCGCTTAAGACTTCCTTGTTTTAGTTAAACAGGCTTTTGATAAAGTTGATGATTTTATCGAACCAACCTTCAGATTGTGCTTTGTTGATAAGTCCAGATAATTGATTTTTTAAATTACCAGACAATTTGTTTAATTGTTCTAATACTTCTTGCGAATCGATGGCTGAAGTATTTTGGTATTTCTTGGCAAACGCAATTAATTTATCAATATCATCTTGTGAGATGATGTCACTTAAATTAAATTTCTTTAAAGCATCGGTTACAACTTGTTCGACTTGTTCAGCTGTTGCAGCACTTCCTTGATTTTTTTTGATTTCGGCAAGTTCTTGTTTGATTTCAACCATAGCTTGATCTAAGCGTCCAGAATCAAAATTTGAATTATCTGCATTATTTTCGGCAATTTCATTTGTCGTTTCAAGTTCATCTTGGGCAACTTGAGTACGGTCTAAATCTAATGTTTCACCATTGGCTTCTAAAGCTTTATAAACACCAGTTAATGCAGATTCACCCGTTACTTTGGAAACAGAAGCTACATCAATTTCAACATCGCTAACACCAGCTGTGATGGCGGCATTGGCATATTGGTTTGAAGTGATTTTTGTGATGTTATCTTCTGTGATGATTTTAACTTTGACGCCTTTTCCAGCATCTTGTTTTTGTACCATAACACTTGAAATCAAGCTAGATGTATCGCTGCCAGCAATTCCAAGGTAGTTATATAGATCATTGGCATCTACACTTGTTTCATATACGTTATTTGTATCTTCGATATCGAATAGATCACGTGTACTTTGAATTTGATCATTGGTTAAACCACCACCATATACAACGGTTGCTTACCCCACTTTTCATCAATGACAGATGTATCGATTGCGAATACATTTGTGGCACAAGCTGAAACACCCATTACAACTGCAAGGGATGCGCCTAATAATTTATTACATTTAAACATATTTTGTTCTCCTTTTATTTTCTAATACGTTATAAGTGTATATTAACTTTAATTTTTGTGCAAAAGTTTTGAATCTTATGTGAAATTTTGTTATACTTTTATGGTAAGTTTAAGCTAACCGGAGGGATAGAAATGCAACTAACACAATCTCAGGAAGATTATTTAGAAACAATATATGTATTAAAGTCTCAACAAGACAATGTTCGTGCTATTGATGTAGCTGCAGCTTTAGGCTTTTCTAAGCCGAGTGTTTCACATGCTTTAAAGGACTTGAAAGAAAAAGAATTGATTTATACAGATAAAACGGGATATATCTTTTTTACAGAACAAGGCCAACTACAGGCAACTCAAGTGTATGAAAGACATGTTTATTTTAAGAATCAATTGCTGCATGCGGGTGTAGAACCGATTCTTGCGGAAGAAGAAGCTTGTCGAATGGAACATACAATTAGTGAAGAAAGCTTTAAAAAATTAAAGGGCAATAAATGCGTTCGATCTTGTATTGATTGTAAGGGTGATGGCTGTAAATAAAAAGGCGTGAAAATCACGCTTTTTTAGTCTTTGCTTTGAGGAATGAATGGAATCAATGCATCGGCAAGTGAATGAAGGTTACGAGATTGAATGTATACTTTTCCGTTGCCGTGGAATACATTGACTAAACCTTCACCAGTAGTAAATCCAAATGTTCCAGAAGCAATCTTGATTTCGTAATCTAAAGAATCATCCCATGCGACAACATGTTCATTGTCGATTGTGATTGGATGTGCATCGTCTACATTGATTTCCATGATATCTCCATACGCATTGATTAAAAGATCTCCTTGACCAAATGTATGCATGACAAAGAATCCACCTGTTCCACCAAATAATGCTTTTCCTACACTTTGAGTTTTCATTTCATAGCTCACACTATTATCACATGCTAGAAAAGCTCCATTGTTTAAATAGTAGTGATTTTGTGAATTCACTTCTAAACATACAATTTTTCCAGGAATGGAAGGCGCAATACCCAGCAAACCATCATGACTTGTACCAGTGGCTTCTGTAATAAACATACTTTCGCCACTTGTAAGACTTCGTCCGATGGCACCTAATACACCACCTAGACCTTTCTTGTTGCTGTTCATTTTGCCTTCAATTGTAACATTCGACATATAGGCCATTGAGCCTCTTTCGATTTTTACCGTTTCATTATTCTGTAAATTGATTTCAACGATAGGGCAGTCGGAATCCCCTTTGATTTTGTAATCCATAATATGATCTCCTTTTCTTTCTTCTATTGTATCAAGTGTATGTGAATTTAACATGAAATATTGAAAAAAATAAAACTGACATAAATGATGTCTGTATAAGAGGTATTTTATGAATAAAGGAGGGTTGCACAAAATAGTCAAGGAAATGAAAAATTTATACAAATTAGTCAAGTTTAAAAAATAAAGAAACCGGTTTGCTTTATGTATCGCTTAAGCATTATTTTGTAGGAATGTAAAGTCTTGTTTTAGAAAAAAATATAAGTATACTTAAGATAGTCATTAAAAATAGTTGAAGGTTCAACTATTTTAGGAGGAATAGTATGAATGTAATTAAAAGAAGTGGAGAAGAAGTCGTTGATGCATCGAAAATTGAAAATGCGATCAAAAAAGCCAATAAAGCAACTACACATAATCAAATGTCTGATGAATTAATTCGTTCTGTGACACAGAGTGTTATCGATAAATGTGAAAATTTAAAGAGAAGTCCAAATGTTGAAGAAATTCAGGATATGGTTGAGGGTGAATTGATGGAGCATCGTTGTTTTGCGGTGGCTCACAACTATATTACGTATCGTTATGAGCGTGCATTGGTTCGTAAGGCAAATTCAACCGATAAACAAATCATGTCTTTACTTGAGCGTAATAATGAAGAAGTGAAACAGGAAAACTCAAATAAAAACCCATTGGTGAATAGTGTTCAGCGTGATTATATGGCGGGTGAAGTGTCAAAGGATATCACAAAACGTTTCTTGTTGCCTCAAGATGTTATGGAAGCTCATGAACAAGGAATTATTCATTTCCATGATTCAGATTATTTTGCACAACATATGCACAATTGTTGTTTGGTAAATTTGGAGGATATGCTTCAAAATGGAACAGTTATCTCTGAAACTATGATTGAAAAACCACATAGTTTCTCAACTGCATGTAATGTGGCTACACAAATTATTGCACAAGTCGCAAGTTCTCAATATGGAGGACAAAGTATTACACTTCTCATTTAGCTCCTTTTGTACAAGTTTCAAGAGAAAAAGCGCGTCGTGAAGTAAAAGAGGAATTGGAATCATTAAATCTAGATTCTTCTGAAGATACAGTAAATAAAATGGCAGAGATGCGTGTTCGTAAAGAAATTGAAAAAGGTGTACAGATGATTCAATATCAGTCATCACATTGATGACGACAAATGGACAAGCTCCTTTCGTAACTGTATTTATGTATTTGAATGAAGTGCCTGAAGGACAAACTCGTGATGATTTGGCTATCATTATTGAAGAGATGTTGAAACAAAGAATCAAGGGTGTTAAAAATGAAAAGGGTATTTGGATCACGCCAGCATTCCCTAAATTGATTTATGTTCTTGAAGAAAACAATATTGAAGAAGGTTCAAAATATTGGTATTTAACAGAATTAGCTGCAAGATGTACAGCTAAGCGTATGGTTCCAGATTATATTTCTGAAAAGAAAATGTTGGAATTGAAAGTGGATGTGAATGGTGAAGGTCATTGTTATCCATGTATGGGATGTCGTTCATTCTTAACTACATATTTAGATGAAAATGGAAAGCCAAAATACTACGGTCGTTTCAACCAAGGTGTTGTTACATTGAACTTAGTGGATGTGGCTTGTTCAAGTAAACAGGATGAAGAAGCATTCTGGAGAATTATGGACGAAAGATTAGCTTTATGTAAAAAAGCATTGATGTGCCGTCATGAAAGATTACTTGGAACACCGAGTGATGTAGCGCCTATTTTATGGCAAAATGGGGCATTGGCTCGTTTGAAAAAAGGCGAACCAATCGATAAATTATTGTTTGGTGGATATTCTACAATTTCATTAGGGTATGCCGGATTATGCGAATGTGTATATTATATGACTGGACACCCTCATACTGAGGAGCCAGGAACTTCATTTGGTTTAAAAGTTATGCAATATTTAAATGATGCATGTGCTAAATGGAAGGCTGAAGAAAATATTGATTTCTCATTATATGGAACTCCAATGGAGTCAACTACATTTAAATTCTCGAAACATCTACAAGAACGTTTTGGAATTATTCCTCATGTAACAGATAAAAACTACATCACAAATAGTTATCATGTGCATGTAACGGAAGAAATTGATGCGTTTACGAAATTATCATTTGAATCGCAATTCCAGAAACTTTCTCCAGGTGGAGCTATTAGTTATGTAGAAGTTCCAAATATGGAAAATAATATTGATGCAGTGTTGGCGATTATGAAACATATTTATAATCACATTATGTATGCGGAATTGAATACAAAATCGGATTATTGCCAAGTATGTGGATATACAGGTGAAATTAAAATTGTAGAGGATGAAAACCACAAATTAGTTTGGGAATGTCCAAATTGTGGTAATCGTGACCAAGAAAAAATGAATGTGGCTCGACGTACTTGTGGATATATTGGAACTCAGTTCTGGAATCAAGGAAGAACACAAGAAATCAAAGAAAGAGTACTACACTTATAATAGATTTTTGTTGGATAAAACGGTTTGATGTGGTAGAATGTAAATGAAAAGAGAGTATCCAATAAAGGGTTCTCCTTGGGAAAATGTATAGTTATGAAAAACTACTTAATTTCTTGCCGGAATATCGAGGTAGTTTTTTCTTATGTCTTTTCAACTTATGTATTTGTTTGTCCATATCTTCAATTATATGAAGTAGTTTTAAAATTGCTTCAGCAATCTGAACTAATTTGTGGACAATCACTAGCAAAATCGATAAGAATATTGCAATAAATATTAAATATCCATGCACAATATCACCTCCTTGGGGCTATTGGAACTCAAGCGTTTTCGTAGCTTAAAGCCCCTGTGACGGTATTAATAACGATTAATACAGATCGTCCCTAGGAGAACTACCTTTAGGCTTTTTTAAGCCATCCCATTGTCTACTCTCAGATATATTGTATCATGTGATTTTAGAAAATAGAAAGAATGATTCTGATATTACAACAAAAAATTTTTGGCTTTAAAAAGTCAAAAGAATTTTTTGTGATATTTACAATTTTGAATTGATTGCTTACACTATATGAACTTTTTAGGAGGCATTTAAATGTACTACGGAAATATAAAAAAGAATGATATCGCAAATGGTAAAGGTGTACGTGTAACACTATTTGTATCGGGATGTACAAATCATTGTAAGAATTGTTTCCAGCCAGAAACATGGAACTTTGATTATGGTAAGCTTTATACAAAGGAAACGGAAGATGAAATTATTGAAGCTTTAAAACCAAGTCATATTGCAGGTTTGACATTACTTGGTGGTGAACCGTTTGAACCAGAAAATCAAAGGGAACTTGTGAAACTTCTTCGTCGTGTACGTAAAGAATTACCTGAAAAGAATATTTGGTCGTTTACTGGATTTATTTTGGATCAAGACTTGTTAGATGGAGGAAGAAAACATTGTGAAGTCACAGATGAAATGTTGTCTTTATTAGATGTATTAGTGGATGGTCCGTTTAAGGAAGAAGAAAAAGATATCACATTGGCGTTTCGTGGTTCAAGAAATCAAAGAGTGATTGATATGAAGAAATCTTTGAAGGAACAAGAGGTTGTATTATATTTGAAATAATTTTTAATGGTTAAATGAATAAGATACTTGTATTTGTGGGGTACAAGTATCTTTTTTGTTTTTTGGTTAATAATTATGCATTTTTTGACAATTAGTAGTGAAGATAAATGAAAGGAGCTGATCTTAAAATGAATAAAAAGAGTACAAATAAAGATATTATAACATATAAAGAAATATTAAATAGACTATTAAAAGTGTTCGTAAAGTAACTGATATAAGGAACTTACAATGGAATAATTTGTTGATAAACTTTCTTAGATAAAGAAAGGCCGCAAGGCTTAGGAGGAAATGATTATGAACAAAAAATATAAAACACTTTTAGATTTGGCGAAAAAAGTATGTGAGGGAGTGATGAATTATTATGATTCAAAAGATGAATTAGAGAAACAAAAAATATATATGTTTCTTTGGGAACAAGTATATTTGTTGGCACAACTATGTTCTGAAACGATTCGTTATGTTGAAACGAGTAAGTCAGATGAAGCTTCTGGAAAGAAGTTTGTGACTACAGATGCCACCGTTTGTATGCATTCAAAGGATGTAGTGGATTCGATTGGTTGTATGCAGGAATGCATTCATAAAGCGGTTGAAACATTCTTGAAAAAGCTTGTTGAGCATAAGATTAAAGTTGCCGATGAATATGCAGAGGCAAAAATGATTCGTTATGTGAAGGCTTTGGTTGCAGGTAATTTAAATAATGCGGCAAGACAAGCTGAAAAAGATGGTTTTAAATATAGTAAACCAGCACAAACGCTTGTTTTTGAAGAGCGTATGAAATCGGATAAGGATTCTAAAAAAGATGATATACCGACAAATGCTTCTTTTTTAAGGGACGAAAAGGCGGAACAACGAGTAGAAGAGGCAGAATTATTGGATGATGTCATCTTAGAATTTCTAGATATTTTATATGCACATATTGAAAATCATCCGGAAGATGAAATCTTTATTCGTGAGAGATATTTGGAAGTGCTTGAAAACCATAAAAAAATCAAGAAAGGAAAAGAGATAGCTGAAACTATGCATATTTCTGGTGCTGCGATTTCTAAAAAGATTGCGAAGTATGATGCGTATTTCGCACAATTGTTAAAAGAACGCCTAAAACAATGGCGATAGAATGGAGGAATTTAAATGAAAAAATTTTATACAATTATTGGTCAACAACATATTGGAAAGGTGAATTATGGTCATAAAAATATGACTTTAAAGTGCATGTTTCCTATTACTGCCCATATTTCGACTGTGATTAAAGAAGGTGAAAAGTTTGAAGTAGTGGCAGTAGATTCATTTGATACAATGGATAGTCATAAGAATGTGGAATTATTAAAAGAGGAATTGCAAGAGTCTTTTAATAATGATTTTGAATTTCATTATGTGAATGCTCATTTTGAACATGAACAAAAATCACAGATTCAAACGTTTATGCGTTTATATGAAACATTTAAAGAAAATGATCAAGTTTATTTTGATATTACGTTTGGGCTTAAACCAACACCGATGACTGTATTTGTATCTTGTAATTATGCACAAAAATTTATACCTGGACTAAAGATATGTGATGTTGTATATGCACATTATACTTTTGGGATGGATGAAGATTATGTGCATCCAATTGTGGATGTCACAAGTTTATTTTTATTGAATAATTTAATTGAAAGTATTTCTAGATTTGAAGAAAAGGATCCAATGAAATTTTTAAAAACAATTTTTAATTTTGATGAAATGTAAAAAGAAGAGTTATTGGTTTAACTCTTCTTCTAATTGTGAACTTATTGAATTATAGTTGTTGATTATTTTTTGAGCAGAGATGAGTTGCGATTGTTTAAAACTATTGTCATTTAAAATAATCGCATGTTCTCCAAAACGTTTGAAATATGTGTAGCTTTGGAATTTTGATCCATATACTTTATAAATTGTATATTCACGAATTTGTTTGATTGGTTCAATGTGTGTAGGTTTAAAAGTATAGATTGCATCTAATAAGCCAACTCCAGTTGAATTTAAAGCTACAAGTATGTGTTCACCAGGTTCTTGTTGAGCGGATGAGGGGCTGTTTGAAATAGATTCATCTAAAGCTTGTTTTTGTATTTCGGTGATTTCAAATGGTGAATTTGAAGTTTGATGGTATCTCCAATATTATCAATACGATAAGAAATGCACATTGTGATGATATTACCTGGATTGTTTCTATCTTCTGTTTTTTCAACACACAACAAGTAGTTATGGCTTTCTTCAACAGATTGAACAATTTTGTATGGGAATACATTTCTATAGTTCTTATCCTTCTTATATTTCATGTGAATGGTTTTACCATCTTCAATATATTTTCTTAAATCTTTGAACTTCTTTTTAAATATGATTTGTTCACGAAGGTATTGAGGAAGTTTAAAGAAAGATTGGAACATAGAATAATAGAATTCACTAATAGATGATATAGAGTTATTAAAGAATTTATTATATTGAATATCATCATAAATATTTTCATTCATATTCGTTTTCTTAAGTTTGATGATAATCTTTTTATTTCGAATCTTTTCACTAGCCAAAGTATCCATGCCAGCCATAATACAAGAAGCAATACGATTTGTAGATACATCTTTAAGAAGTGGAATATTCTGTTTTAAAGTATCCACAATGACATTTTTCTTTTGTTCTTCTTCTACATTGAATTCATCATAGTAATTTGTCATGATTGCAGAAATAAAAGCATTTCTATTTGGAGAATGCGCATTTCCATTTTTGTTTCTTACAAACCCAAATTCAACCGCATCCTGGTCCAACTTCTTACACATCTCTTCATCTACATATATATTTGTGGTGTCATTTCCACTATAGTAATTTTGTTGATTCTGTTTTTCCTCTACATATTTATCATTCAATTCACTATCAACAATATCTTTATATTGAAACCGTTCAAGTTTAATTTTACTAGAACAATAAGGACATTTTATTGTTGCCATATTAGGTACCTCCTTGTGATTACTTATATTTAAAGTGTAAACAATATTCTTATATAATTCAAACAAGAGTTTAAAATAATGATAGATGGTTATACATTTACAACCAGAATATGACTAAATTTTCGACCATCACCCAAATTCGAGCTGATTTAAGCATAAAAATAGTCAAAAAACAGGAGGTGGTCGAAAAAACAAGCTATTTTCGGCTGTTTTACAACATTTTATTCAAGTAAAGTCCAAAATATGCTATATTTAGTAAGGGAAATATGATACTTATAAAGGATCGACACACACCTTCCTTGCCCTTTTCAATTTTTTGAGGACTTGGGAAATATGATACTTATAAAGGATCGACACAATGGTGCAACGCTAGATGCGATTGGACTTAATGTGGGAAATATGATACTTATAAAGGATCGACACTCAAAACCAGAACCAATGTTCATTGCTTCAATATAGAGGGAAATATGATACTTATAAAGGATCGACACTCATACGTTTCTTCTTCAGCACAGTGAAATTCCTTAGAGGAACTATGATACTTATAAAGGATCGACACCTTGAGATTTCCATCTTCTGAATGTAGTTGTTTGGTGATAGGGAAATATGATACTCATAAAGGATCAACACGGTATATGCGATGAAAATCTATTTTTATTGAATGTCTTAAGAAATATGATACTTATAAAGAGTGAATTTTGGAGCTTGGCCTCCAATTTTTTATTATTGTTTTTACGTGAATTTATTTTAGGATGAAATATATGCTGCTTTATGTGCGGAAGTATGTTGTGTTGTAATGATGTCAGTAAGAACATGGGTTTATAGATTTTTTGTAAAGTGAATAATTGTGATTGTAATTGAAAATGCTATCTAGATTGATTGGATAGCGTTTTTTTTATTTGTCTAAAATTCAGAATTTTTAATATCTTAGTTAATTCAATGAAATATCAAGACATATAAGGGTTGGAGGTAGAGAAAAGAGGCGTACTCACATAAAAAATGTTCGTAAATAACTTAAATAGTTGTTTAATACGTTGAAATAGGATGTGAAAGGGTATCTTTGTTTGGCAATATTAAACATCGTTGAAAACATGGATTCGATTTAATATATAAGAGGTTCAAGAAAGAACCTCTTAACTGTTCTTTGACAAATGAATATCAACTATTAGGTCTTGACCTTATGTGTTGAGCTAGTTCACTACTGCGCCATGATCGTAGAAATACGGGAGCGATACAACTTTAGAATGACAAGCAATCTAGCCAATTGTGCCATGACGATGCATAAGGATGATGATACTTCTAGCGGTAGGTCCAAACGTAAGATGGCTGGTAAGCCATTGATCTGAAAAGGTTAATGGAACTCCAATGAGAGGCTTTAGGCAAAAGTCTCACCTAATAGGATCCTAGCTTTCGGTACATAGGAAAGTAGAAAGCAAAAAAATTATAGAAAGAAAGAGGAAAATAAATTATGAAAACTTTAAAAACTTTATTAACAACATTAGCAGCAGGAATTATGACATTAAGCCCAGTTATTACACTTGTACAAGCCGTAGAAAAAACACCTACGGACTCTGTGAAAGAAGATGAAACATTAGATGTTTTAAAATCAGAAGTGGATAGAAAAAAAGAAGAAATGGAAAAGGCAAAAGCTAAATTAGATGAAGCAACACCTGTTATGGAAGAAGTGTCTAAGAATTTAGAAACGGCCAAGACTTCTTATGATTTGGCAAATACTGGATTTAATAGTGCAAGCCAAGAATTAAATGCTTATGTGACAAAAGAAATTACGTTAAATCAGGCTACTGTGGATGAGGCAAAAAAAGAATTGGAGGCTTTAAAAAATGAAAAGGAACGCTTGGAAAAGAAAACGGCAGATTCACAAGCAGAAAAAAATCGTTTAGAAGCAGAATACAAAGATATGCAAGCTAAATACGATGCTTTAGTAAGTGATGGAACTGTTGAAGATTTAAATGGACAAATTGAATCTCAAAAACAGGCAGTTGAAATCGCAAAACAAGAATTGGCGCAAGTACAGGCTAAATATGATGAAGAGGTATCTAAATACAATGCATTGACTTCAGAAATTTCATCTTTAGAAGCTAACATTAGTGAACAACAGACAAAGGTTGATGCATTAAATGTTCAATTATCGCAAAAATTAGACTCTTTACAAAATGCTCAAGCCGTGTTGGATCAGGCACAACAAGCTTATGATGCAGCAACGGATGAAACGGCCAAAGCCCAACTTCAAAATCGTTTAGAAGAAGCTAAAACAAATTTTGAAAATGAATCTTTAGCTTATGAAGAGGCTAAAGCTAGTTTGGAAGAGGAAGAGAAAGCTTTAACACAGCTGAATTGGATATCAAAGATGCTGAATATAATCTTCAAAATTCAATTGAAAATTTAAACAATACTAAAAATGCATTGGCTAAAAATCAACAAGAGTTAAACCAGGCTCAAAATATTATTGATGCAAAACAACAATTGTTGGATGAGGCAAATAAAAATATTGAGGAGGCGAAAAAAGAAGTAGAAACTAAAAAATCACAGTTAGATGCGTTTGGAAAAACAACAAAAGATTTAACAGATTTAGTACAAGCCACAAAAGCAGCCTATGATGCAGTTTTAGCACAATGGAATCAAGGAAGTCTAGGATTCTATGAAAGTATTGATGATAAGCAAGCTGTAGATATTATTCAAGAAGGTGTTTTACTTGGAACAACGCATTTAGGTTCAGAATTTGATGCGACATCATTAGATGGTATGAAAAGAAGTATTCCATTGTTGTTAGAATGCAATAGATTACGTAAATTAAATGGGGTTTCCGAATTAAAAACAAGCGCGCTTATGATGGCAATTTCCCAAGTGAAAATCAATCATTCCTATAACCGAGAAGGAGAATTTGATTCACCACACACTCATTTATATGGTGGTGGAGAAAATATCGCTGCAGGATTTACTTGGAATCTAGAATCTCAAGGTCCTGGAAATACAGATGGAGGAAGAGGACCATTTGTTGGCTGGTATAGCTGGGAAAAACAATTCTTGGAAGATTTCTATAATGAACATCCAGAAGAGAAAGATAAGAACATTTGGGAATCGATTGGAAAATATCCTGATTTATATAACAAAATCGGACATTATTTAAACATGTTGTCAGATGGTTACACCGTTACAGGAGCGGCTTATCTTCAAAGAAATGAATATGATAAGCAATGGACAACAGGTGAATTTGCCCAAGAATTCATGTCCGATACTAAGTATTTTGAACAGGGCTATGGCGTACAATCTGAGATTGATGAAAACAAAGTCTACAATACTTGTGCTGGACAAATGAGTGTTGAAGAATTCCAGAAATTATTTGATGCTTATTATGCAAACTTAAAGCAAGAATTACAAGACAAGAAAGTCGCTTATGAAGCTGCCAAAGAAGCATTAGAAAAGCATTCAAATGATAAAGATTCATTAGAAATGCAAAAGGTGATGCAAGCTTATGACTTGGCTTTGACAAAGCTAGAAAATGCACAAGATGCTAAAAAGGCTACACAAGCTAAGATTGAAAAGGCAGTTCGTGAAGCAAGATATGCAAAAGATAATATTGAAGGTCTTGAGTATAATCTTGCCTTGTACCAACAAGATGTTGTCGAACAAACAAAGAGTATAGAACAAGCAAGAAAAGAAGTTGAAAAACAACGACAGGCTTTGGATATGAAAACTCAAAACATAAAGAGTATGAAAAATAATGTGGATAATGCAAAAAACAAGGTGGATGCATTAGCAGCAATTATTGAGAATACGAAAAATACAGAAATGCAATTGAAGAATGAATTGAATCAAGCTAAGGATTTAGTGCAAAAGACTAAACTTGATTATGATTCATCTTCATCTCAATACAGTAAAGCCTATGAAGATTTAAAAACGCTTTATGAAAACAAGGCAGTCAAAGAGAATGTGCGTAATGATTTGGATTCAAGGTTAGCAGATTTAGAAGTGAATAAAAATCAGGCAACGGTTGATGTAGAAAATCTAAATCAATTCATTGCAGATTTGAAAACAAAAAAATCTGAGATTGAAACAGTGAAGGGGACTCTAGATGCAAAACAAGATATGTTGAATGTATTAAAAACTACTTAAATGATGATTTGCAGGCCTTAAATGTAAATAAAGAGAAGTTTGAATCTAAATCTTTGGATGCTAAAGAATTAGAAGCAGAAGCATCTCACTACAAGAAGTCATGTCTATGTATCATTCAATTGTGGATGGTGTATTGGCAGCACAAATGGATGGTGTGACATTCACTGGTGAAGAGCTTGCATTATTTGAAAACTTAAAATCAGCTATTGTGACATTGGATGATGCACAAAAAGTATTGAGTGAAGCCCAAGCATCCTATAATTCACAAAAACAATCTTATACTGATTTGAAGTTGGCATTTGTGAATGCAAAACAAGCTTATAGTGAAGCTCAAAACGCATTGAATCAGTATTTACATTTAGAACAGGTAGTAGGCGTTTCAGAAAAAGTCGAAAGTGAAAATGTAATGACTGTTTCAAAGAATGGCATAGTGAATACGGGTGCTGATTTGAATACAGAATTGTATTTAGGAACATTGGTTGTAGCTGGAGCAACTTATGTGTTAATCAAGAAAAAAGAGGGAGAGGTGAAAAAATAAAAGCGGAATATCATAAAAAAGTGTTCGTAAATATACTTAAACAGTTGTTTAATACATTGAAATAGGAGGTGAAAGGGTATCTGTGTTTGACGATATTGAACATCGTTGAAAACATGGATTCGATTTATTATATAAGAGGTTCAAGAAAGAACCTCTTAACTGTTCTTTGACAAATGAATATCAACTATTAGGTCTTGACCTTATGTGTTGAGCTAGTTCACTACTGCGCCATGATCGTAGAAATACGGGAGCGATACAACTTTAGAATGACAAGCAATCTAGCCAATTGTGCCATGACGATACATAAGGATGATGATACTTCTAGCGGTAGGTCCAAACGTAAGATGGCTGGTAAGCCATTGATCTGAAAAGGTCAATGGAACTCCAATGAGAGGCTTTAGGCAAAAGTCTCACCTAATAGGATCCTAGCTTTCGGGTACATAGGAAAGTAGAAAGCAAAAAAATTATAGAAAGGAGAGAAAAATTAAAGGGGCCTTTTATTGTGCTGCAACATATTTAATGTTGTAAGATTTGTGGATTTTGTAAATTGGAATGTTGTAGAAACAAAAAATAGAAAGGTAAATTATGGAAAATAAAACTAATGATAAAAACAATATAGAAGATTTTTTGGGAAGTGTCTTTTTTGAAGATGATACGAAGGATGTGTTTGAAGAAAGCAGAAGACGATTAAGAGAAATCAGTGTTGATAGGTTTAATGTTTGTGAATTCAAGAAAAAAATGAAAACAAGCATTGTGCATCAAGATGATTATATTAATGAAATCGCCAATGCACTTTATATTCTGACACAAGTTCAAGATGGGCAGATTGATCCATCTTTAAAACCTGTGATTTTAGCGGTTGGTCCAAGTGGATGTGGTAAAACATACAGTTGGCAAGTTGCAGCTAAAAAGATGGGAGTTAAAGTTGAGATTTTAGATTGTAGTCAAGTAACTCCTAAAGGATATAAAGGAAAAGAATTATCGGATTTATTAAGAGTATCTATGGAAGCTTTAAACAATAAGGGCGTTATTATCATTGATGAAGTCGATAAATTGCTTGAGTTTGGAGATGGCCAGATTCCAACAAGTCTGTATGAATTGTTGAGAGTGATTGAAGATACAGAAACGTATAAAGATGTTTTGTTTGCTTTTACTGGTAGTTTTATGATTGTGGAAAAATATTTAAAGAAGAAATATAGTAATCCATACAATTTTACAGAAAAGAAGTTTAATATGTATGACCACTTAGAAATAGATGATTTTATTCATTGTGGAGTTCCTGTTGAATTTATGGGAAGAATCACAAATATCGTGAGATTGAATGCTTTAACCATGGACGATTATATGGATATGTTGAATAAAGATAATTCAGCATTGCATCTATATAAACAACATTTTTGGAACATGGAATAAAGCTTGATTTTGATGAAGAAGTGAAAGAGAAATTGTTAAAAAATCTCTAATTCATGTATTGGTGGA
>ENA-OQCS01000022-OQCS01000022.1-human-gut-metagenome-genome-assembly--contig:-NODE-22-length-59527-cov-14.192896_pt1 | contig 59527 bp, 66 predicted proteins | sample MGYA00242757_ERZ504575 | MGnify/ENA primary metagenome ERZ504575 (study PRJEB26092, sample SAMD00036297) | human gut metagenome | host: Homo sapiens | study: EMG produced TPA metagenomics assembly of... | reverse complement strand
TGGAAAAGATCCGTCCCTACGGCTTTTTTTGTGGTGTGCAGTCTGATCGTGGCCGCTGTGAGCGTGGCTGCCCAGCTGTATATCCCCATCCTCTGCGGCAGCGCCATTGATATGATGCTGGGCAAGGGGAATGTGGACATAACAGGGAAGCATTGGAAAATTATCTTCAAGAGCAAAGGAAATTAATTAATCCGATAGTGTTACTTGATAAAATTAAAATAGATTCTTTGTTCCAGGTTGGTGGATTTTTTATGTGGTTATCAGGTAGAACAGGTAATCAGTTACTTTTTAAATGTGCAAATCAATTGATACTTTCAACAGAAGATGAAGCAACTTTAAAGAAGTAGTTAAATTTGTGAATCGAAGAAAAGAAAATAAAGAAATTAAGATTTACGAATCGGATAAATTGAATGAAGAGATGTTAGGACAATTGTATAATACTTTTTTGTACAAGCTGCAGAATTCAGTTTATGGTAATAGATTAGGAGAGCAGGCAAAAACGTTATCTTCTAAAAAAGAGAAGTTTGATGAACTGCAGATAGAAGAGAAATGTGTTGTACTTTATGAAATTTTACATATGTTTCAGTGTCAAAGTGTAGCGTCAGACTTGAAGCTAATTGAAGGCCCCGGAAAAGCGGGAATTTTAGTATTAAACAGTAATATAACAAAATGTAAAAATGTTTGCGTGATCAATCAGTCACCAACAGGTATTTACGAGAAGGTGATTGATCTGCAGAAATTATGAGTTGGCGGATTGTTGTTATTTCCAAACGTGCAAAACTGGATTATCAGTAGGATATATGGTAGTACGTAATGAGGAAGTGACAAAAATTTATCTGGGAGAGATATCGACGGTTTTGATTGAATCCACAGCAGTGTCAATTACCACCAGTTTATTGGCCGAACTGACAAAAAAGAAGATTAAGGTGATTTTCTGTGATGAAAAAAGAAATCCGTCTTCAGAACTGATTGGATATTATGGAAGCCATGATACCAGTAATAAAGTTCGTAAGCAGATTCAATGGAATTGTAGTATTAAAGATGCAGTATGGACAGAAATTGTAACAGAAAAAATACGAAAGCAAAAAGAACTGTTGGAATATCTGGGAAAGGAGGAATCGGGAGTACTGCAGTCGTATTTAAATGAGATTTGTTGGAAGGATGAGACGAATAGAGAAGGACATGCAGCAAAGTATATTTTAATGCACTATTTGGACTTTCATTTACCAGAACAGAAGATAGTTTAGTGAATGCGGCATTAAATTATGGATATAGTATTATTCTATCTGCTTTTACAAGGGAAATTGTTGCAGGAGGCTATATCACACAGTTGGGATTGTTCCATGATAATATGTTTAATCAGTTTAATTTTGCTTCAGATCTGATGGAACCATTTCGCATTTTGGTTGACCGTGAGGTGGTAAATATGTCTATGACGGAATTTGCTCAGGATGAAAAAATGCGCCTTGTGGATATCTTAAATCAGGAAGTTGTGATAGATGGAAAAAAGCAATATGTAAATAATGCGATAAAAATTTACTGTAAAAGCGTGTTTGATGCATTAAATGAGAATGACAGTGCTTTGATCCGATTTTACAAATTTGAGTTATAGATTTATGAGAGTATTGGTATTTTTTGACCTTCCGGTGGTTACGTCAGAACAACGACGGGAATACACTAAATTTCGAAAATTTTTACTTAAAAATGGATTTTTGATGTTACAGGAATCTGTGTATTGCAAAATTGCACTAAATGGGACTGTGGTAAAGAGTATTGTAGACAGCGTTCATAAAAATAGTCCACCGGAAGGTTTGGTTCAATTATTGTCTGTAACAGAGAAGCAGTATTCAAAAATGGATTTGATAGTTGGGGAAGTAAAGTCAGAGGTTTTGGATAGTGATGAAAGGTTGGTGATTTTATGAAACTTGCCTATGTGGATATGGAGAACGTGATAGAATTGGATTATAGAAAAGCAACAGAGTGGATCATTGAATCACCAGCTCTTTTTCAGAAATATGTACATCTTCTGAATTTACAGGCAGAAGGCGAAGAGGGTGGATTCGTTTTATCAGATGATGATATAATTCTTGATATTTCAAAATATGTGGAAATAGTTGTGAGTCCCTTTGCCTTAGACTTTGAAGATCGCAGGATTCAGAAAAAATTGTATTTACAGCTTCAGAAAACAGCATATGGAGAAGAGATGTTCATAGATACGCAGAAGCTGAATGCTGATTTACAAAGTTATATTTTTCGTCTGGAAAGTATTTGTGGGTATGATATTGAAATAGACACAGCTATGGATGTTCAACAGTTGTTTAAGGCATTGGGAGTAAAGATGGAAGGAGGAGAGTATGATTTTTCTGAAAAGCTTGCACAGTATATGAAACTTATGTCAGAGCTAATGGGAAAGAAAGTGCTTGTTTTTATAAATATAAGATCTTATCTTGAAAATGAACAGATTCAGGAATTGATAAAAAATGCTGTATATAATGAAATTTCATTATTATTTATTGAAAATATACAAAGAGACTTTTCAGAAATGAAAAAATATTATATAATTGACAAAGATGGATGTGAAGTCTATTGATTAAAATAGGTTGAATACTATAATGTATGTGCGTGTGAGGCACTTCATTTTTGAATTTGAGGTTTGAGAATGATGTAAAAACGTATAGTATTCAAAACGATTGAAACTGCAGTGAAAATCCACACGGTGTTTGAGAATGATGTAAAAACGTATAGTATTCAAACTGGCATCACTGCGGATCCTGCCTTGATTCGTTTGAGAATGATGTAAAAACGTATAGTATTCAAACACCGTCATGTACGGCACACAGGATATCACGGTTTGAGAATGATGTAAAAACGTATAGTATTCAAACAATGTATCAACTACGGTATCCCTCGCATTAGTTTGAGAATGATGTAAAAACGTATAGTATTCAAACTGCAGTAACCAGAATTGTTGAATTGCAGCAGTTTGAGAATGATGTAAAAACGTATAGTATTCAAACGAGGTGTCACGAGTACGAAGCGCGAGTTATCGTTTGAGAATGATGTAAAAACGTATAGTATTCAAACAAAAAAGAGGCCCTGTATGTTGTGAGAATGTGATCCTTACAGAAAAATATGCAGGTAAAAAAATGCCTGACAGAAATGTCTGTCAGCACCGGAAGCATAAAACAGGGGATCCGGAAATCCAGGATTGTATTGTACAGCTTTTACAGTGATTTCAGCACTTTAACAAGCCGTGAATTATCCTCCGGCATCATAATACAGAATCGTACAAATTCCCCGTCCAGGCACTGGAAGGAAGAACAGTCACGGATCATCATGCCTTGTCTGATGCAGGCTTCAAATACGTCATAGGAGTCAGTCCGTTTTTCAGGATCCGGAGCAGGATAAAGTTTGCATAGGCGGGATAGATTTTGTAGGTATCTGTATCCTTCAGTCCCGGATCATCCGGTCGCGTTCGGAAAGGATCAGATTTCTGGTTTCTTTAATATAATCTTCATCCTGCAGCATGATCTCTCCTGCAAAGGCACCAAGCTGTTAAGTGACCATGGTGTCTGTTTTTCGCGCATTTTTGCAAGAAAGTCCATATTTCCGGTGATGCCGTAGCCCAGGCGCATTCCGGGAGCAGCGAAGAATTTGGATACGCCGCGGAGTACCATGAGATTGGTGAATTCCCGTGTCAGCGGAACTGCGGTGATGGCGTTGATATCCGGGGCAAATTCCACATAAGTTTCGTCGATCATCACGAAGATATTTTTTCTGCACAGAAACCGATAAGTCTGCGAAGCTCTTCCTGGGTGATGGCAGAGGAGGTCGGATTGTTGGGGTTGCAGAGGATGAGAAAATCATAGTCCTGCTCCAGCTTCCGGCAGAGATCCGGAATGTCCGGCTCGAAATCATTGCTTTCCTGAAGGTGGTAGTATTCCTGGGTACTTCCGGAGAAAGAGAGCTCTCTGGAGTATTCAGAATAGGTAGGTCCAAGGATCAGAGTATGCTTCGGGGCACGCTCCTGGATCAGAAGGGAGATCAGCTCACTGGAGCCGTTTCCCGGAAGGATGAAATCAGCGGGAATATTGCAGTAGCTGGAAATCGTATTCCGAAGGGATGTGTATTCTCTGTCCGGGTAGGAGGAAAGGATATCCACGTGTTCTGCAATGGCTCTGCCGGCTTTTGGGGAAAGTCCCAGAGGATTGACATTTGCACCGAATTTGACGATGTTTTCTTTTTTCAGATTGTAGTAGCTGCAGATCTTTTCTATATCACTTCCGTGAAAAACGGGTTTGGTATCCATTTTTGTCACCTCACATTTTTGTTTTTTTCGTAAAAAATTTATATCCAGTATACACCAGAATCCGGGACAAAAAAAGACGGGATAAAAAGTTTCTGTATTTTTTTCGAATAGGATATTACTGAAAATTGCTTTCTGGAAATGTATGGGAATATTTGATACAATGAGCAGGTAGCGAATGCGGATTGTGAATATCCATGCTGTTTGTCAATGTGGATCGTGAATATCCACATTTTTCCGGGGAGGGTAAATCCTCAGTGAGAAACAGCAGGAAAGGAAACAGAAAATATGAATACAGAAGAGAAAAAGATCGCAGTGATCGGAATTGGTGGTGTTGGTGGTTACATAGCCGGGCTGCTGGCGAAGGCGTATCCGCATGTGACGATGGTTGCACGTGGCGCCAGGGCAGAGAGCATCCGGAAAAAAGGCCTGGTGCTCCACAGTGATTATAAGGGTGAGATCGTGGCAAAGCCAGAGCGGGTAGTTCCAATTCAGGATATGGGACAGCAGGATTATATTTTTATCTGTGTAAAAAATTATTCTTTGGCTGAGGTGTGCGAAAGTATCCGGGACATGGTCACGGATGACACAGTGATCATTCCTGTGATGAATGGTGTGGATCCGGGAGAAAACATCCGCCGTCTGGTTGGTAAGGGAACGGTTGTGGATTCGCTGATCTATACGGTGGCTTTTGCCAATGAGGATTTTTCCATTTCCCAGCAGGATACGTTTACGTGGCTTTGTATTGGAATAAAAGATGCGGATGAACGGCAGCAGAAGAAAGTTGCAGAAGTGGCAGGGATCCTGAAAGGTGCGGATATTGACTATAAGGATCAGGGGGATATCGAGGTGGAAATCTGGAGAAAGTATATCCTCAACTGTGCCTTTAATGTGATGACTGCTTTTTATGATAATACCATCGGGGAGCTCCGCAGAGATCCGGTGAAAGCGCAGCAGTATGAGAAGCTTGTATGGGAAGCTGCCAGTGTAGGTCAGGCCAAGGGGGTTGCGCTGACGGATGAGCACATCAATGAGGTGATCCATAAATTCCGCCATGTACATGCAGATAATGCAACCAGCTCCCTGCAGAGAGATTTTCGCATCCGGAGAAAACAGACGGAGCTGGAAACCTTCAGCGGCTATATTGTGAAAGAAGCGAAGAGACTCGGTGTTTCCATTCCGCTTTCCGAAAAAATATATCAGGGACTTATAGAAATAGCAGAAAAATTCTGACTGAAAAGGTGAGCTTTTTCTGGTGGAATCCTGTATGCTCTGGTACAATGGGGATATAAAAATCCTGTATCGCAGGCTGAAAGGTTATCTGTGATATCGGAAGGGAGGAAAAGAGATGAAGAAAGTATTTTTGGCTGTTATTGCAGTGATCGTGGTCCTTGCCGGAGGACTTATGCTCAGTTACAACGGGCTTGCCGGAAATAAAGAAGCTGTGGAAACTGCAGAGGCTGATGTGGATACCATGCTGCAGAGACGTGCAGATCTGATCCCGAATCTCGTCAGCACGGTAAAAAGTTACACGAAGCATGAGACGGGGGTTGTTGACAGGGTTCTGGAGGCGCGGGACCAGCTGATGAATGCAGATACCGTGGAAGAGAAATCTGAGGCAGATCAGCAGATGGACAGTGCACTTTCCGGTCTGAAGGTTGTGGTGGAAAATTATCCGGAACTGAAAAGCAATACTACTTATGTGGGCCTGATGGATGAACTGTCCGGAAGCGAAAACCGGATCTCTGTAGCGAGAAAAGATTATAATGAGGCTGTGAAAGCTTATAACACAAGGCTTGTGAAATTCCCCGGGAATGTATTTGGTTCTATGCTTGGCTTTGAGAAGGCGTCATATTTTGAGGCCGATGATTCAGCAGCAGATACGCTGGATGTAGGGGATATGCTGGCAGAGTGATAAGATCAGACCATTGTTCTGATGAAATGAAAGAACGGATAGAGGGAGAATATCCTATGAAAAAATGGATCGGACGGATGGCTGTGCTACTGGCTTTTGTATTGACGCTGTCCGGAAGTACGCTGGCAGCTTTCGGGAAGATCCCGTCTGCCACAAAAGAATTCTATGTTAATGATTATGCAGGGGTTTTCAGCGATACCTGGAAGGAAGAGCTTTGCAAGGCTGGTGAGCAGCTGTATGAGGATACCACAGCGCAGCTGGTTGTCCTTACCGTGGATACCACCGATGGGGAAGACATCAGTGATTATGCAGTGGAAACCGGCCGCAAATGGGGAATTGGTTCAAAGAAGAAAAATAATGGTGTCCTGATCGTCCTTTCGGTTTCGGACCGTAAAGTCTGGGTATCTGTCGGCTACGGTCTTGAGGGAAAGCTGCCTGATTCAAAGACCGGACGACTTCTGGATGAATATGCAGTTCCTTCCTATAAAGACAATCAGTTTGAAAAAGGTACCGTGGAGCTTTATTATGCACTGCTAAATGAGATCCGTGAGGAATACGGCTTGGAGAAGATAACAGCTCCCAGGTATGAGAAGGTGCAGCAGGATGTGGACGACGATGAGGATGAGGGAACTGTCTGGGAGATCGCACTGGGGCTTGTAATGATCGTTTTGCTCATGGTGGGCGCATATCTGCTGTGCGTGATGCTGCCTGTATTTCTTATCGTAACTATGGTTCTGGTTCTGAAGGGTCTGATAATGAAATTGTCGGGAAAGGATACCGCAGACTACTGGAAAAAGAATTTCAGCCGTATGAGTGTACTGCACCGGCTCTTTAATTCCCTGTTTCCGCTGAGTTGGCTCCTGGGAAGAGGGGGAAAAAGCAGCGGCGGAAGTTCCGGTAATGACGATGACAGGGATGATGATTATGACAGCTACGACAGCGGAAGCTCCGGAGACGGAGGAAGCTTCGGCGGTGGCGGTGCAGGCAGGGATTTCTAGTGGTGTCGGCAGGAATCGCCGGTTCTCTTGTATAGCACAGGCGGAGCTTTCTAATGCTCTTGACAAAATTTCTCAACTTTGCTACAATGACGAAAATTAATTCCGTGAGGGAGTAATTCGCGTGTAGACGTGGTTTGTCAACATACTGGTGCATGCACCTGGCAAATCTTAAAGAATGAGACTCATGTATATTTTATTTCTGTTACAGAGATAGAGTATACGTGGGTCTTTTTTTTATGGCTCCAGAGCGGATGAATATGCAAAGGAGAAGAAAAATGCTGTTATTTATGAAAGTGCTTTTTACCCAGTTTATTGCGGAAATGGGTGACAAAACACAGCTGATGCTGGTGGCAATGACTTCCAGGTTCAAGCTGAAGGATATTTTGCTTGGAACCGGTGTTGCTGTCCTGGTGCTCAACGGACTGGCAGTGCTTGCAGGAGGTATTATCAGTACCGTGGTCCCTACCTGGCTGATCCGTCTGATCGCAGGTGCAGCGTTCCTGTTTTTTGCGGTGACAACGCTGAAGGGTGACGATGATGAGGAAGAGAATGTTAAGGATCGTAAGATCAAATTTGCACCGCTGTCTGTATTCTGTACATTTTTTGTTGCGGAGTTGGGGGATAAGACACAGCTTACCGCAATTACATTTGGTGCCAATGAGGGACTGAGTTCAGCGGTTGTGGTATGGCTTGCCTGTTCACTGGGACTTTTTGCAGCGGATGTGATCGGACTTCTGATCGGATATCTTCTGAAAAGCAAGGCACCGGAGGGAATCCTCAATATAGTTGCATTTGTTATTTTTTCCATCTTTGGAATCCTGACGCTGAGACAGGGATTTGGCCTTCTGCTCGGGGCGGGCTCTTCTATGATCTTCCGCTTACCGTAGCGGTTACGGTTGTGTTTGTGATCGTCTGTCTTGTGCTTTATAAGCAGGCGAAAAAGAATTAAATTATTATAAGGAGCTTTGCATAGAATAGGGCTCATACCTGAAAAAGCCTCCGCATACACTGTAAAAAAGCGTCTTCGGGGGCTTGGCAGTGAAGGATTATATTGAAGAACGTGCAGTTGAGATCGCAGGATATATTGTTGAAACAAAGGCTACGGTGCGGCAGGCAGCTAAGAAATTCGGGATCAGTAAGAGTACGGTACATATAGAAGTAACAAAATAGAACGGTTCGTTTGGGCAATATATTAAACAAAATCAAGGAGGAACGAACATGAAGGAACTGAAACCAAGAATTACAGAGAATGGCATCGAATATGTGCTTGTCGGGGACTATTACATCCCGGATTTGAAGTTGCCGGAGGAAAACCGACCTATCGGTAAGTACGGACAGATGCATAGGGAGTATCTGAAAGAGCAGTGCTACGGTAGATATTCCAGTTTACTGCTGACCGGAAAACTTTGGAGCTATCTGGAGGATTTGGACGAACAAGCGGAGGAACGGTTTACGTGTATTGTTGATCAGATGAAAGCGGCTGAGGGAGTGACGGAGGAATTGAAGCGGAAAGATGCTATGCTTTGGGTACAACGGTGTAATAATATTAGAAACAGAGCAGAAGAAATTGTACTGAATGAAATGGTTTATATTTAGTATGGAGCAGTCAGCCGAAAGGCTGGCTGTTTTTCTTTTCCTAGCGACAGAAAATGATTGACAATGCTATAAGACTGTGGTAGTCTGAAAACAAGAACAGACTACTGTAGTCTTATAGGAGGCGAAACAAGTGACAGAGGAAAATATCAAACTTTTTGATTCGGAATTAAAGGTAATGGATGTTCTGTGGAAGGATGGTGACGTGCCAGCGAAATATGTTGCAGATACTTTAAACAGAGAAGTCGGCTGGAATAAAAACACAACGTATACATTGATTAAGCGGTGTATCAATAAAGGCGCGATTGAACGAACGGAACCGGGATTTATGTGCCATGCGCTTATAGCAAAAGAACAGGTACAGGATCTGGAAACAGATGAACTTATTGATAAGATATATGATGGATCTGTTGACAAGTTGTTTGCGGCACTTCTTGGCAGAAAAAAACTTTCTATGGAGCAGATTAAGAACCTGAAGCAGATCGTCAGTGAATTGGAATGAGGTGATGTATATGAGCCTGCTGCAAATGAGTTTTCTGGGAACGGTTATTATTTTACTTATTGTGGTATTAAGGGCTGTGCTTATCAACAGATTACCGAAGAAAACATTTTTGATTTTATGGTGGATTGCATTAATACGGTTATTAGTTCCATTTTCCATAAAATCAGTCACAAGTATTTATTCTCTGTTGCAGAGTATTTATTCTGATATAAACCCAGTGAGAACGGCGCAAACGACAACATTTTTACCCATTCATGGGAATATGCCTGAGATAGCAAATGGATTATCAGAGGCTATGGTACAGAGAACAGAATCCATTTCGATTTTGAGTGTAATATGGCTGGCAGGTCTGTTACTTTGTTTTGGATTTTTTGCGGTTTCCTATATAAAATGCTATCGGGAATTTCGATTTTCGCTGCCTGTTGAAAATGATATTTTGGAAGCATGGAAGGAAAAACATCCACTAAAAAGGAGTCTATCCATCCGGCAGACAGAAACCATAGCTGCACCACTTTCTTATGGTGTGATTCGCCCAGTTATTTTAATGCCAAAAAATACAGAATGGAAAAATATTTATCAGCTTCGTTATGTGTTGGAACATGAATATGTGCATATCAGACGGCTTGATATGCTTACAAAGCTGATAATGATTGCTGCAGTATGCATTCATTGGTTTAATCCGCTTGTGTGGGTAATGTATATTCTTTTTAACAGAGATTTGGAATTATCCTGTGACGAAACCGTAGTCCGCAGATTTGGAATGGATATAAAGTCGGTATATGCAACTGCTTTAATATCTATGGAAGAAAAAAAGAGCGGACTGACACCATTATGTAACAGTTTCAGTAAAAATGCGATTGAAGAAAGGATAAGAGCAATTATGAAGATAAAGAAGACATCTAAGTTTGCAGTAATGATAAGTGCAGTATTGGTAATTGGCGTGACAGGTGGATTTGCAACTTCCGCATCATCCTTGGAGAAAAATACAGAGACAGCGCAGGAAAACGGTGAAACAACAGTTGCTTTAAACGAAGTGAATATCCGGGAAGATGAACCACTTTCAAGTTCGGATGTGGAATGGTGGACAGCAGAAGAGTATGCGAAATGGCTGGACGAGGAAAAAGAAGTTCTGCAGTCTATGATTGGTGAAAAAGCTTATACAGGCGGCGACGGATGGTTTGTATGGACACAGGAAAAGGTAGATGAGACGATTGCACTTTATGAGGATAATCTTCAAAAAATAAAAGATGGGATGAAGTTGTCGAAATCATCTGATGATGCAGTGGGAATTACAATGGCATATTCTCCGGAAAATATAGAATATGCGAAGCAGGAAGCAGAAACGGTCACCGAAAATAAAGACAGTAATGAAAATGTATTCAGCGAAGAACAGCTTTCTGAATATGCAAAAGCGGGAATAACTTACCAGAAAGAAACAGGATTTCTGATGTATGATGGAAAGACCATTGGATATTTCCGGGATGAGTTTAAGCCGGGTACTTATACAATAAGTTCCAAACGTGGAGGTACGCTTCGAGTTGAAGTGCAAAGGGAAAACTATGGCACCATCACAGACGTAAAGGCAGAACCGTTATCAGATGATTTTTGGTCAGAACCGGCGGCATTGGTTGAAAGTTCCGGCGGAGAAGCTGTAACTGCAGATGAAATGAAAGGATCTGTTTTTGAAGAAGGAGGAAGTGAGAACATAGCGGCTGATGACATGGGCGAATATAGCAGTGAAGAGGGAAAAGGTCTTAATATTGCTGTTCCACAGGAGTATGCTGATTATGGAGTATCCTGTGATGCTCAAGGAAACTGGGTTTATAATGGTAAGATTATAGCAGATTTATATGATGAGGGAAGGGGAATCTTTTCTAACAGCAACGGCACTATGTACATTGAAGTAACGAGAGACAAAAGTGGAAAGATTAGCAGCTTTCAAAAAGTAAGCAAAAATAGAATGCAGGAATTATTTACTGAATTTAATCCGGAAACGGAAACATTTGCGGAATATAATTCAGAGGCGAAGCATTAAGTTAGTGCTAAATGAAACGAGGATGATTAAGTGGGAAAAATATTGCTGGTATCATTCGAGGGAGATGAGGAAGAGTTGGTAAATTCTGTTATTTCCGTGTTAGATTCCGGCAGAGAAAAATTCCTTTTTCAGGAAATACAACTTCAATCGAAAATAAGGCATAAGGTATAGCGATTGATTTGAAACGGAGGGAAGTTGTTCGTGATAATAGAAAAATAGAATTAACTTACACTGAGTTTGAAATCCTGCAGTTATTAGCACAAAATCCAGGAAGGGTATTTAGTAAGGAGCAGATTTATGATGTAGTCTGGAAAGAAGCCTATTCTGGCGATTACAATATTGTCATGAGTCATATCAGCCATATTCGTGAGAAGATAGAAGATGATCCGGGCAACCCGGTATATATTCAAACCGTCTGGGGTGTAGGATACAAGTTTAATGAGAGGGCAGGCAGCGAGTAAATTCGCTGCCTTTCCTTTACAGGGATGGATTCAGATTTCGCTGAGTTTCAAGATAATATTGCTCTGCTGATACAGCCAGTCCGTGAATTCCGTTGGCTTGGTTGTTCCTGCCTTTACAGCTTTCTTACGCCGCAGAGCTTCTTTCTTAAAAAGGTCAAACGCAGTTTTCATTTCTTCCAGACGTTCAATCGGAAAATCAGCAGTTTTTTTGGATTTATTGATTTTATTACGCCAATTCTGGCATTCATTTTTATAAAGCAAATCATAGTTATTTTCTCTGGCTCGTTCATCAAATTCCCTTTTATTTTGAAGTGCCTGTGCTTTACGGCACTTATCACTGCATAGTTCATAACGCTGGTTTTTGCCAGAAAATATTTTCCACAGACTTTGCACTGACGGAAACAAAGGCCCCAGTCATTCAGCCGATTCAAGTAATAAGTGATAAGCGGATAAAAAGAGCTGTAGGCAGCTACGCATTCTGTTCTGCGCCTATTATCCGGAAACCAAAGTTCAAGTCGAGTGATTTCAGCAGGAGTGTTGCGGAAATAAAGACTGCCAGTATGAAAACGTTCTGGTTTTCCGGTATCAGAATTAAAATTCATGACATTTTCTGTTTGGAATGCCTGAGTCAAAATTTGGATTTTTTCTATAAAACGATCACAGGCAGTATTACGGTCACGATATTCCCTTGTAACAAGATATTCATTCCAAATACGGAATGTAGCATACATTCTCACCGGATCACCGGTGAGATATTTTTTTGCCAGAAAATCACCAGCAGTCTGTTCCAGTGCAGGCTGTTTCCAACGGTTAGTGTGCAATGCATCACGTAGGGGAGCAAGTCCATATATATTCCAGTTCTTTTCTTTATCATATTCAAAATCTATCAGAAAACGTCCTAGAGGACGTGTTATATCATATATGACATCGTTATCTTTATTTCCGTCCAGTCGAAAACGGATTTGCTGTTCTGTTCCGATTAAAATTCGCTCCTTCATTTTGCCCCTGTCCAGTGCCAGAACGAAGAGGATGCGGTCATAGCAAGGCTCTTGCCTTATAAATTGATAAGCCATTTCTATTTACTCCTGCTTTATATGGTAATTTTAAAAACTATAATATTAGTTGCATTTATGGTATCGCGGAAATATTGAAAAGTAAAGATAAGATTGATATGATGCGGATGCGTGGTAATTTTGTACTATGCAGTATGTTTTGACAACTTTATAATCGTCTAACCTGAGATAAACCGCCATGACCTTCGATAAAAGAAGCGAGCGCATCCGAATGGATGACGTGTTGTATGCCTTGACAGCAGTATGACTTAGGAAACAGGAAAGATAAAACGGCAACGAGAAGCTAAAAAAAAGAAATCAAAAATGGAGGAACAACATGAGTGAAAATAAGAGATTAAACAATTATGATGAACTGCCTCTTGTACTGGATGTGGCTGATATTCAGCGGATTATGGGGATTTCCAGAGTAACGGCTTATGAACTGGTTCATACACCCGGTTTTCCGGCATTTCGAAGCGGCAGATTAATTAAGGTTAGTAAAATTGCTTTTTTCGAATGGATGGCAAAGGGGAATGGAAGGGTGCCGGAGAATAGTAACTAAATCTGGAGCAGAGCGGAGAGCGAAGTCTTTTGTGCAGGTTAAGGGCGGCAGCCATTGCCCAGTGAGTTGATGCGTGCGTCTACTCGTACTGGGTATTACCTGACGCAAATTCACGCAGGTTTGCAGCTTCGCTGCCTTATTTAATTTGGAAAAACGTGAAAAAGGAGGGCAAGAAAATTATTGAAAGCAACAAGACACAATGGACGCTCCGGAAAAAATGGCACTTACAATCCAAGGCATAATGATCGCCGTTTCAACTTGGAAAACAGTGAACATATTGATGTTGGAAGAGTCAGAGAAAATATTTACTGGGACTGTTACCGTGGCTATACCACAATGCAGAGCAGAGAAGATGATGATTCTCAGGATATCAGTTTTGAGGAAATTGAATGTACTTTTTATCAGGAACATTATGGAAAGTATATAGAAGCGCAGAATGAAAGAAATGCAAGAACCCGTCATACAGAGCGTAACCGATCTGTGGAAGATTTACTAAAGAACAATAAAACCTGTCCAGAGGAAACTATTTTTCAAATAGGAACAGTAGAAGAATCTGTTTCCTATGAAATATTACTTGCGGTCGTACAGGACTTTACAAAGCAGTTCACAAATCGGTTCGGTTCTCATGTCCATATTCTGGACTGGGCACTGCATTTGGACGAAGGAACGCCGCACATTCATGAACGTCATGTTTTTGATTGTGAGAATAAGTACGGGGAAATCTGTCCCCAGCAGGAAAAAGCACTGGAAGAATTAGGGATTGCACTTCCAAAACCGGATAAACCTAAAGGCCGCAATAATAATCGAAAGCAGACTTTTGATGCTATTTGCCGGACAATGCTTTTTGATATAACTCGAAAATACGGGTTGCATCTGGAAGAAGAACCGTCTTATGGAGGGCGAGATTATCTTGAAAAGCAGGATTATATCCTGTTTAAGCAAAAGGAACAGATGAAAAACCAGACAGAAATACTGGATACACTTACTCTGAAAATTGAAGAAGTAGAAGCTTTGATCGATGAAGTTTCAGATATTGCTTACGACAAAGCTGTGGAGGTTGTGACGGATGAGGTCAGAGTGGAAACCCATAAAGAAGACATTCGTCTGGTAGAACAGTCAAAGGCGTGGGTGCTTTCCCCTGAGCGCAAGGCTTCCCAAAAAGAAAGAACTTATGCTGTAAGTCGATTGGACGGAGTAATTACCAAAATTACAAAAGCTATGCAGACAGCAGTTAAAACAATCCAGACCACGCTGATAAAACCGGAAGTCAAAAAGGTGAATACCGAACAGATTAAGAAAAAAGCCAGAAGTTCCATTCTGGATAGGCTGGCAAAAGCAAAAATTACTGCGGAACAGGAGAACCGAGAGCGATGGGAACACGAAGGAAGAACTAAATTGGGAAGGAACGATATGGAGTTGTGATGTAAAGAAAAGAGGAAAAGGATGAATATATTTGAAGCAGTTAAACAGTCTGTGACTACCCGGCAGGCTGCAGAAAGCTATGGAATACGGGTAAACAAGAATGGAATGGCGGTCTGTCCATTTCACCGTGACAAGAATCCAAGCATGAAAGTGGACAGGCGTTTTCATTGTTTCGGATGTCAGGCAGATGGGGATGTGATTGATTTTACGGCACACTTGTACAATTTAAAACCAAAAGAGGCGGCAGAGAAATTGGCAAGAGATTTTTCTATACATTATGAGAACATGGGGCACAGCCCGCCACAGAGAAAACAAATCAAACGACAGCTAACACAAGGAACAGAGGTATCTGCAGGCAGAAAATAGATATTTCCGTGCACTGGCAGATTACCTGCATTTGTTGAAACAGTGGAAAGAAGAGTGTGCTCCGAAACAGGTGGAAGATGTCTGGCATCCGCTGTTTATGGAGGCATTGGAAAAAATATCAGAAACAGAGTACCTGTTGGATACATTATTATCAGGCACATTAGAAGAACGAGTTGCCGTAGTGGTGGCTCATGGGAAGGAGGTGACAGCGATTGAACAGAGAATTTCAGACTTTATCACCACAGACACGACAGGAATTGTGCGAAGTAATGGATATAATGGAAACGGAGTTGACAGTAGAGGAAATCAGAGAACAACTGGAAATGACACAGAAGGGTGCTGTGAAAAACAATCGGCATAACTGTAAGCTAATTTTAGAACATGATCCTCTGTTAAAAGATGTATTCCGGCACAATATTTTGACTGAGCAGACAGACATTGTAAAACCCGTGTGGTGGGAACGGATAAGCCCGGCATTCACAGATATGGATTTGAACTATATTATGCTTTATTTGGAAGAGACTTACGGTTTGACGATGGATAAGATTGTGCAGAAAAGTATTGTCCATCAGGCAGATCGGAACAAATATCACCCTGTCCGGGATTATTTGAACAGTCTGCAATGGGATGGGCAGGAACGTATCCGCTATGTGCTGCATCATTTTCTTGGTGCACCTGTGGATGAGTTGACCTATGAAAGTATGAAAATGTTTTTGCTGGGAGCTATTGCCCGTGCGTTCCGCCCCGGAATTAAGTTTGAATATATGCTCTGTCTGGTCGGGGGTCAGGGCGTGGGAAAATCTACATTTTTTCGTTTCATGGCAGTAAAGGATGACTGGTTCACTGATGACATCGGCAAACTGGATTCGGAAAAAGTTTATTGTCAGCTTCGTGGTCATTGGATGATTGAAATGTCTGAAATGGTCGCAACGGCACGCTCTAAGAGTATTGAGGAAACAAAGAGCTTTCTGAGCAGGCAGAAAGAGACTTATCGGGATTCTTATGCAGTATATGCTCTTGATCGTCCGAGGCAATGTGTATTTGGAGGAACATCCAATATTAAGCGATTCCTGCCGTTTGACCGTACCGGAAATCGAAGATTCGTTCCGGTTCAGACGAACCGGGCAGAGATGGAGGTTCATATCCTCGAAAATGAGAAGGAATCCAGACAGTATATTGATCAGGTGTGGGCGGAAGCAATGATGTTGTACCGTAATGGAAATTTTAAACTGGCGTTTTCAAAGGAAACAGAAACACAGCTTGATAAACTGCGGCAGGAGTTCATGGCGGATGATACGGAAGCCGGAATGATACAGGCATGGCTGGATGAACATGAAGACAGAAAAGTCTGTTCATTGATGCTTTTTAAAGAGGCACTGGACAATCCTTATGTAAAGCCGAAGAAGGCGGAGACAGACCGCATCTGTGAAATCATGAATACAAGCATTGTGGGTTGGAAACAGGGGACGATGACAAGATTCAAGGATTACGGTACACAGCGTTCGTGGGTATGTGTAAACGAAAACTGTAAACGAGACGCAAAAGACTTAAAAAATGAAAATGACTGGCATCCGATTACTGAGAAGGAAGCCCGGCAGGTGGAGTTACCTTTCCAGTAAAATGCCAGTCAGGTTTACGGTAGTTGGCGTGTTGTTTACACTTTTTTCTATGGATATTGCTTTGACTTGTAGAATTTGTAAACAGTAAACAGATATATAAGAGTAATTTGGTATTGAGGAAAGAAAACTGAAAAAACAAAAAGAATTAGATTTTTTGGAGTTTGTTTACAGCGGTGGTTTACAACAGGGATGCCCCTTTGACCGGCATCTATTTAAGTTGAACAGGAATGGCATTTGGCAGGACTATTTCAAAAAACATTTTCATAGTTATGGACAAAGACATACGGGAGGAGGTGGAAATTCCGCTATGAAAAAGAGAAAACTTAATTATCGATTCCATAATCCAAACACTGCGGAAGTAACCGCCGACTATCTGTTAAAGATATTGATTGAAGCAAATGCAAGTAAGGTGGAACAGGCAATACAAGAAGCAGCGAATGAGCTTCCCAATGAACCAAAACATGATGGAGGGTGTCCTGCGTAGCGCGTGGGATGCCTTTTATTTTTTTGCTATTGCTTGTGTTCTGTCTGAAAATCAGTTAAAATTAGTTCTAGAAAGTCATAGATTAGTCATAGAATTTAGTCATAGAAAATTTTGAAAGGCGGAAGAATATGATATATACGGATAGCCAATTAAAAGAAAAGATTGTTCGCATGATAGAATCCTTTGAAAATGAAGTTGTAGAATTTAAAGAAGCACGCACAAATTATTCGTTTAATGACATTGGTAAATATTTTTCTGCACTTAGCAATGAAGCAAATCTTCGGGGATTACAGGAGGCGTGGCTGATTTTCGGAATTTCGGATGATAAACGATATGTAGGAACGGAATTTCGGAAACAGGGAAGTCTGCAAAGTTTGAAAAAGGAAATCGTAAATGGAACCAATGAACGATTGACATTTCTGGAGATATACGAACTGACAATGGAAAAATGTCGAGTGATAGCATTTCAAATTCCTCCAGCTATTAGGGGGATTCCGACAACATGGCAAGGGGCAGCGTATGCCAGAGAGCATGAATCTGTATCGCCGCTTCCGATGAATAAAGTAGATCTACTTAGAAATCAGATAGGAATGGATTGGTCAAAAGAAATTGTAGAAGATGCTACCATAGAAGATTTGGATGAAGAAGCGATTAAAAGAGCAAGAGAACTTTTCTCAAAACGTCAGAGTGATCGAAAAAAAGCACAGGAAGTTTTAAAGAAACTGTCTGATATTGAGGTTTTAAATAAAGCTGGTATTACAATAAAAGGAAAAATAACCAGAACGGCGTTATTGTTATTAGGAAAAAGTGAGGCTAAATATTTCTTTGATGGCTTTATTCCTAGAATTACCTGGACACTTTATAATGCAGATAATTCGGTAAAAGCTTATGAACATTTTGATATACCGATGTTAATGGCAGTGGATAAGGTATATTCCAGGATCAGAAATGTAAAGTATCGCTATATTGCCGGACAGCAGACTTTGTTTCCGGATGAAGTAGATCAATATGAACCAGAGCTGATCAAAGAGATTATTAATAACTGTATTGCTCATCAGGACTATCGCTTGCGTGGAAAAATCAACGTAGAGGAATTTGAGGACAGACTGGTATTTATCAATGAGGGGGCTTTTATACCAGAAACTATTGAACAAGCACTGGAACCGGGATATAAACCACCGTATTATCGAAATGTGTTTTTGTGTAACGCAATGGTAAATCTGTATATGATTGATACAAATTCAATGGGAATACCAATGATGTATCAGATACAGCGTGATAAATGCTTCCCATTGCCGACATATGATTTGAACACAATTAATAGAGTTACAGTGACTGTGTACGGAAAGATATTGGATAAGAATTATACTCAGCTTTTATATTCCAATGAAGATTTAGATATGAGAACTGTATTTTTGTTGGATAAAGTTCAGAAACAGGAAGTAGTTTCTAAAGAAAGCTTTAAGGATTTGAAGAAAAAAGGTCTTGTGGAAGGACGTTATCCTAATGTTTTTGTATCTTTCAAGGTGGCAGATATTGTCGGACAGAAAGCTGCTTATGTTCGAAATAAAGGGTTAGATGATGATATTTGCAAGCAGTTAATTATAAAAGCACTTCAGTCAATGGGAGAAGCCAGCAAAAGAGATTTAATGGAAGTACTGGAAAAAGCATTGCCAGAAGTACTTAGCGATGAACAGAAATCGAAGAAGGTTTCTAATTTGTTACAGGCAATGAAAAAGGATGGAATTGTTGTTACAACAGGAACTAATAGGTATGCAAAGTGGTACTTGATAAAAAAATGATTGATTTACAAAAATGCGAGGGGGATGAAAAATGAAATATATTACACAAGATTGGACATCTACTAAGGATGGATATTTATTTTTTGTTCAAAGACTACAAGAAATGTTGTTTCATTATTCAGATGATATTGTTAAAGCGCCTGTTCATAATACACAAACATTATTAGAAGAATATGTTGATACTGAAAAAGATGTGGTGAAAGGGAGTATTAAGCAATATCAATTAGATATAATTGCAAAAGAGATTAAGTCGAGTTTAATGACAGACGTTATTGTTCGAGAGTTGTATAAATATGAAGTTATTGAAGAGATGGCAAAATTTTTAGATAAAGATCAAAGAACAGCGGTACATTATATATTCAATAAGATACCAAAGAAAAAGTACTATGAAATATGTTGTAAATACTTGAAAGAAAATTTGTCGGAATCAAACCGTAAAACAGAAATTGAAAAAGGACTTCGTGCTTGGCTTGCTTTTTTGCTATGGCATGGATATTCATCGGAATATATATATAGATTCCTGAGAAATATATTTGAGGAAAGTATAAATGATCCAGAAAAAAAAGCACAGATTTTTTTGAATAGGTTTGATTTTGAAATTGGTAAATACAAAGTGTACTTTGTTTTTTATGAAAAATTAAAGCCATATCAAAAGTTGTTAAATGAAAGATTGCATATTTCGTTTGAAGATGATGGTTGCTTTAAACAGATTAAAAGAAAGCAAAAGTCCTTTATAGGGGTTATGGAAACAAAGGCATATGATAATTATTCAGCAATGAAACGAGCGTATTCTGCATTAGAAATTTTTTTGAGATATTTAGAAGTTTTTTTGAATGATAATATCAGTGTAATAGGTAAAAACGGATTGGTAATTCGACAAGATACCCAAGAGGGAATAATTCTTCCCGTAAAAGCGTTTGGGTATAAAAGTATCAAGCCTGAGCCACGAGAAAATTTTAAAACTGAAATAGATACAATTGTTTTGGGATGCCAAGAAAAAGGAAAGGAAACTTATTCTCAGCTTAATAAGATTGTTGATTTGCATAATGCGGCATTAAATCAACAAGACTTAAATGATGCATTTCTTAATTTGTGGTCAGCGTTGGAGGTTGCAAGTGTTACAGATAGTTCAAAATCCAAAATTGAAAGCGTTACTGATAATATAGTTTCCATTCTACAAAATGACTATTTCGAATGCATATTTTCTAATATACTTGACGATTTGAAAAATAATTAGGTAATCGAAAAGTAAGTTTGTTGCTTAAAGATATAACAGAATTCGATAAAGAGATTTGTAAAATCGCAGGCTTTATATTTCTTGAAAAATATGAGAAATATCGAGAAGATTATTTTGCGAATGAGCTTAAGTATTATCCCAATATACGTTATAAAATATATAACTTATATGAGCAAAGAGAAAATCGCGAAAAATTATGGCATCTTTCCGAAAAGTATTGTCAAAGAATTGAATGGCATCTTTATCGCTTATATAGCTTAGAAATGCTATTGTTCATGCAGGGGAAAGCCATAAACGAATACAAATGTTAGGAGAACATTTGCATATCTATGTGGATCGTGTAATTCTTGAGTTGATGGTTAAATTAGCAAAAGATAAATGCCTTGGGACGATACAAGATGTTTTTACAGATACATATTTGTTATTGAATAAAAAGAAAAAATTTAAAAGAACCAGGTAATGTTGATGAACAATCCATTATGCTATTGTTAGAAAATTTTTTTATCGAAGAGTAATGCATATAAGGAATATTCTGAAGAAAGGGTATTCCTTATTTTGCTATTTACAATTATATTTTAGATGGTACAATAAAGTTGTAACAGAACGACTTAAATATAACAGAAAGGTATTAGATATGAATATAGCTGCTTATTGTCGTGTCTCCACTGATAAAGCTGATCAGCTCAACAGTCTGGAAGCTCAAAAGCAATTTTTCTCTGAGTACACCCAGCGTACTGGTGACAACTTAGTTAGATTATATGCAGATGAGGGTATTTCAGGCACGAAAATAAAAAATCGAAAAGAATTTTTACGCATGATGGCTGATGCTGAACATGGACTATTTGATATGGTAGTAGTAAAGGACATCTCTCGCTTTGCCAGAAATACTGTAGACCTTCTGCAGAATGTCCGCAAACTGAAAGCATTAGGAATCGAGACACAGTTTTTGACGGCCAACATGACCAGCATGGGAAACAGTGAATTTGTTCTGACAATCTTCGGTGCATTGGCGCAGGAAGAAAGTGCCAATACTTCAAAGCGTGTGAAATTCGGCAAGAAAATGAATGCTGAAAAAGGACGAGTTCCGAATATTGTGTACGGATATGATAAAACCATTGGAGATTACTTTAATTTGGCAATCAACGAGGAAGAAGCAGCTGTTATCAGGCAGATTTATAAATGGTATATCGAAGAAGGATATGGTGCCGCCAAGATTGCAAACATGCTGAATGCGAAAGGTATCCGAACAAAGCGTAATTGTCGGTGGAGCCAGAATGCGACGTGCCGGATTTTAACGAATGAACTTTATACCGGAAAAATTATCAACGGCAAGCAGGAAGTAGCTGACTTCCTGACTGGACAGAGAACGGAAAAAGACGAGACGGAGTGGATGGTAACAGAACGTCCGGAACTGCGGATTATTGAGCCGGAAATGTATGAAAAGGCACAGGAGATTTTGGAGTGCAGAAGCAAGACTTTTAAATTAACAAAGGAACGGCAGAGCAATAAGTATTTGTTTTCTACTCTGATTAAATGTAAGGAATGTGGCTGGTCATTTCGACGAACTGTTCGTACTTATAAGAATACTTATATTCGCTGGGTATGTTCCGGTCATAATGGACGTGGGGCGGATAGCTGCCCGAATGCTCAGACAGTGGACGAGGAAGAGTTGATTGAAGTTCTGTCCGAATACTTTTCCGAGCTGCTGAAAGCAAAGAAAAATGTAATTCGTCACGTAACAGGCGAATTCCAGAGGGTTTACAAAGCCAAGGATGAGAACCTGAATTACGAAAAGGAATTGAACGCACAGCTTCACAAGCTTCAAAAAATGCGTCAGAAATACATGGATATGTACACCGATGACCTCATTACACGTGAGGAACTGAATGAAAAAATCGGCGGCACAAAACAGGAAATCGAGCGTCTGGAGAATGAGTTGAAAATGGTTGCTTATCACCTGACAAAAGGTGAACAACTGGAAATAATCTTGAATCGCACGTTTAAAGAGATTGAAGATATTTCCGATGTTCACCAGATGACCAATGCACAGCTTAAACGGATTATCCAGAAAATTGAAGTAGACAAGGATGGTAACGTAGATATTTACTTACGAATCTTCGGTGATTTAGGCTTAGATGAAACCGTTCTAATTAGTGACAACCAAACATAAGGATTGCGTAGAACGCCTGAAAATGATCAATCCGGCTCTGGCCATAGAAGTTCGCAAGGTACTGGATGTAAACAAGCAGGAGCGACATATCCGGGGAGGTATCGCTACCCGGGAAAAATATCTCCATGCTCACATGCGGTGAACAGGCGGGCCGGGTTAAATGCTGATCATAAAATATCAGTGTTTATGGAGCCGGGTAAACTAAAATATGAATGTCTGTGTTATTATCCGGCTTGCTCTGGTTGACATACCTGATAAGATGTGCGAAGATTTATCATACGATAGAACAGCAAAATAAAGCACATAGGAAAGAGAGGATTTTATCATGCTGAAACAGTTATCCATCTATGCAGAAAATAAAAAGGGTGTTATGCAGAACATTACCGGTATCCTGAAGAACGAGGATATCAACATTCTGGGCTCTGTGACTAATGACAGCGCAGAGTACGGAATCGTACGAATGGTAGTTTCGGAGCCGGATAAGGCAATGGAGGCTCTGATCGCTGCAGGATATCTCTGCCACGTGATCGAGGTGATCGGAGTGGAGGTTGAGGATAAGACTGGAAATCTGAATGATCTGCTTCTTACACTGAAGGACAGTAATGTGAGCGTGGATTATCTGTACCTTTCCTTTAACCGTGATTCCGGCAAGCCGATCATGGTATTCCATACCGAGGATATCATGGAAGTGAGATCCTGCCTGAAATCCAGAGGCTATACTGTTTTATAAAAACAGGATTTTACCGTGTGGTAGAGGCTTTTATCCGTTTGATAAATATTAAAATATTCTATATTATAAACACGAAATATCAATTTTACAAATGTATATGGCCATGCTATCATATATCTATAATAGTTCTTAACCTGTAAACAGCCACCTCAGGATATGTGAATATCCGTATCATACAGGCCAGGAACTAAAAACTCATCACATAAAGTTAATAATTACACCCATGAAGAGATCTGTGGATCAGCGTACACAGATTCCTTCAGAAAGAAGCTGTTACGTCGGCGGAGTTTTCTGTGTCTCCAATGATGTGACAGCTTTTTTCTTTTGCTCTGAAAAAATTCGCAGTAATTTCACAAAAACATGATACAGTAGGAAAAAACGACGGAAAAGAAATAACAGTATTTCAGAAAATAACAGCCGATAGATAATTCAGCTGTCCAGAACATAACGGACTGGAATTGTTGCAGACAGACGAGGAAATGAAATGAGACCAATAAGAATACAGAAAGCGGAAAAAAACAAAAACAGGGAAACAGAGGGTGGATCTATCTCCTGGCGTTTCTGTTTCCGGTGCTGATCTTTACGCTGGGTTTTGCACTGAAGGGTGTTTATCCTTTTGGAGAAAATTCGGCGCTGGTGGTAGATGGAGTCCATCAGTATACAGCCTTTTACAGGGAACTTTCAGAGCAGCTTGGAAAGGGAACGGACTGGACCTGGTCCGCACATGCCATGGGATATAATTTTTACGGATTGTTTTGCTATTATCTTTGCAGTCCGTTCAGCTTCCTAATACTGCAGTTTATGAAATTCATGTATGTAAACGAGGCTGTCACTGCGGTGATTCTGATCAAGGCAGGGCTTTGCAGCGTATCCATGGCATGGTATTCCGGGAAAAAATATCCGGGCAGAAAAAGTATGGCAGTTTCTCTTGGCTGTATGTACGCACTGTCTAATTTTCTTATAGGCTATTACAGCAATGTGATGTGGCTGGACTGTATCATGCTTCTTCCGGTGCTTGCATATCTTATTGAACAGCTGGTGCATACCGGAAAATGGCGAGGGTATTGTCTGGTGCTGGGGTACTGTATTTTAACCAGCTATTATATGGGATTTATGTTATGCACATTTGCTGCTTTTTATTATCTGGCAGAGCTGGCTGCGGCAGAATCCGGTCGACGGCCGGAGAAAATCCGTTTTTCATTATTGAAATTTGCCGGGGCGTCTGTTGCCGGAGCCGGACTTGCAGGAATCACACTGATCCCCGGAATTGCTGCGGTATCCAGAACTGCAGCGGCGGAAGAGGCAGGCACCGGACTTCGGGAGTGTACGGAGATATCTGGAAACAGCTGGGCGCATTATTCGAGGATTCCCTGTCCTTTGTAAAATCCGGCGACCAGGGAGATGTGAACCTTTACTGTGGCTGTGCAGTGCTGCTTTTTGCCGGAATTTATTTTCTGAATAAAGAAATCCGCACAGCAGAAAAAATCGTAACAGGTATATTGATCGTTTTGTATTTTGCGGGGATCCATATCACAGCGCTGAATCTGCTTTTTCACGGATTGCATAAACCTGTGGGAATCCCCAATCGTTTTGTGTTCATCCTGATATTTCTGCTGTTGAAAATGTCCTGTGATGCATGGGGAAATGTGGAAAATGAAAGCACAGGAAGAATTTTTGCCGGACTGATCGCTGCAGAGGGCTTCTGTATCGTTGTGGGGATCAAAAGCGGAAATATCTGGGGACTTCTGCTTACAGCAGGGGTTCTTGCAGTATTCTTTCTGGTTATGTGGACGGAACGGTGTATCTGTGGAAAACTGTCCGGTCATGCCTTCTGCTGTGTGGAGATCCGAAAGCTGGGATGTCTGGTGCTGGCAGTGCTGATCCTTGCAGAGACAGGAATTCACGGAATCGTCAGTATTACAGATAATGGAACCGCAAACCGTGATATTTATGTGGAAAGTGAGCAGGAGGTTTGTGGATTACTGGAGTCTGCCGGTGTGGATCAGGTGGATTACCGTGCCGCTATTGTAAATCCTCTTGTGAGAAATGAAGAGATGCTGTATCAGCTGAACGGGATATCTATGTATTCCTCTACTAATACAGAGGTAATGTGGGATTTTGTAAAAAACATGGGCTTTGAAAATCTGGAAAATCGTTTTCAGTATGCGGGATCCACGGAAGTGACGGATATGCTTCTGGGAATACGATATCTGTTTTGCAGGAATACAAGAAAGCTTCATACTGTTTATAAAAAAATCGGAGAAAGCCAGTCCTTTGATCTCTATGAGAATCCGAGAGCACTGAAAGCCGGATATATGGTCAGTGATTCCGTACTGGACTATGCAATGGAAGGAACAAATCCACTTGAGGTTCAGAACCGGCTGCTCAGCGGTATTGCGGGAAAAAGACTGTACAAAATGCAGACGGTGTCTTCAGAAGCAGTATGGGCCGGGACTGTGGATTTTGATATTTCGCTGAAAGAAGGAGAGCATGGGTATCTTTATATCCCGGGAACAGAGCCGGAAACTGTAACGATCAACGGCCAGGATCAGAAATCCGATTACTGGAATAATAATTTCCTGGATCTTGGCACTTATGATACGGATACGGTTGTGCATGTAACTGCGGAAACCGGAATGCAGGAAGCGGTTCTGGGAACTTACCGGGAATCGGACCTGGATGAGATCTATGAAATGCTTTCTTCCCGGCAGATGGATCTGAAGAATGGAAAGGGTACCATAGCTGCAGCAAAGGATGGAATGCTCCTTCTCAGCATATTTTATGATCCTGATATGCAGATTTATGTAGATGGGAAAAAGGTCGATGGGAAAAGCATCCAGGGGCTTACCGGTGTAAAGCTTTCGGCCGGGACACATACGGTTACTATGAAATATCGGACTCCGGGGCTGCAGGCGGGAGCAGTTCTTTCTATATTAATAGCAGGAATACTGGGAATACTCTGGTATATCAGCAGAAGAAAAATGGGTATTTCCGGCAGGTTGTGACATCTATGAAGAAAACTGTGTTAAACCCCTGTAAAATCAGCAAAAATTCTTCATAAAACACCTTGACAAGCCCTGTATTTACGGTCTATAATGAGCAAGCGTGCGAATGAAACGTTATATTTTCGCATGCCGTAATTTGTAAATAGCAACCGCAAGGCCCCATGGGAAAGCCCATGGAGAAATAAATCGGGAGGTGAAATGGAATGCCAACATTCAACCAGTTAGTAAGAAAGGGCCGTCAGACAGCTGTTAAGAAATCTACAGCACCGGCTCTGCAGAAAACATACAACTCTTTAAGAAAGAAAGCAGTTGATCAGGCTGCTCCACAGAAACGTGGTGTTTGTACTGCTGTTAAAACAGCTACTCCTAAAAAGCCTAACTCAGCTCTTAGAAAGATCGCCAGAGTTCGTCTTTCCAACGGTATCGAGGTAACAAGTTATATTCCAGGAGAGGGTCACAACCTTCAGGAGCATAGCGTTGTTCTTATCCGTGGAGGAAGAGTTAAGGACTTACCTGGTACAAGATACCACATCATCAGAGGTACTCTTGATACCGCAGGTGTCGCTAACAGAAAACAGGCTCGTTCCAAATACGGAGCTAAGAGACCTAAAGTTAAAAAATAATTTAAGTAGATCAGAAATCTACGCCGCTTCCTGATTGCAGATAATCAGGAGGATTACAAAGATATTATTCATCTAATGTATTACAGCGGAAGACTATAAGGATTTGTACGGTATTCCATATACTGTCGGTTGCGGGTTAAATATAGGACCTTACCAGTGCGAACATGCAATAGTTTTACTGCGTGAGTACCGATGATATAATCAATATGATTAAGGAGGGAAGTAACGTGCCACGTAAAGGACATACTCAGAAAAGAGACGTTCTGGCTGACCCGATGTACAATAACAAAGTGGTTACCAAACTTATCAATAACATCATGTTAGACGGTAAGAAAGGTGTTGCTCAGAAAATTGTATACGGCGCATTTGCCAGAGTAGAGGAAAAAGCTGGTAAACCAGCAATTGAAGTATTTGAAGAGGCTATGAACAACATCATGCCAGTTCTCGAGGTAAAAGCAAGACGTATCGGTGGTGCTACTTATCAGGTTCCGATCGAGGTAAGAGCAGACAGACGTCAGGCACTTGCTCTTCGTTGGCTTACAATGTTCTCACGTAAGAGAGGCGAGAAGACAATGGAAGAAAAACTGGCTAATGAGCTTCTGGACGCAATGAACAACACAGGTGCATCCGTTAAGAGAAAAGAAGACATGCACAAGATGGCTGAGGCAAATAAAGCATTTGCTCACTATCGCTTCTAATTCGAGGAGGAAAATTCATTGGCTGGAAAAGAAGGAAGAGAATATCCATTAGAGAGAACCAGAAATATCGGTATCATGGCGCATATCGATGCTGGTAAAACAATCTTACAGAGCGTATTCTTTATTATACAGGAGTTAACTACAAGATCGGTGATACTCATGAAGGTACAGCGACAATGGACTGGATGGAGCAGGAGCAGGAGCGTGGTATCACAATCACATCCGCTGCTACAACATGTCACTGGACTCTTGAGGAGAACTGCAAGCCAAAGCCAGGTGCTCTTGAGCATCGTATCAACATCATTGATACACCAGGACATGTAGACTTCACTGTTGAGGTTGAGCGTTCCCTTCGTGTGCTTGATGGTGCTGTCGGCGTTTTCTGTGCTAAGGGTGGTGTTGAGCCGCAGTCAGAGAACGTATGGCGTCAGGCTGATACCTACAATGTACCTCGTATGGCATTCATCAACAAGATGGATATCCTTGGTGCAAACTTCTACGGTGCAGTAGAGCAGATCAAGACTCGTCTTGGTAAAAACGCTATCTGCCTTCAGCTTCCGATCGGAAAAGAGGATGACTTCAAAGGAATCATCGATCTTTTCGAGATGAAAGCATACATCTACAATGATGAGAAGGGTGATGACATCTCTATTACTGATATCCCGGAGGATATGCAGGAAGATGCAGAGCTTTATCATACAGAGCTGATCGAGAAGATCTGCGAGCTGGATGATGACCTCATGATGGAGTATCTTGAGGGAGATGAGCCTTCTGTAGACAGACTGAAAGCTGTCCTCAGAAAAGCTACATGTGAGTGTACAGCAGTACCGGTTTGCTGCGGTTCCGCTTACAGAAACAAAGGTGTTCAGAAACTTCTGGACGCAATCCTTGAGTACATGCCGGCGCTACAGATATCCCGGCTATCAAGGGTGTTGACCTTGACGGCAACGAAGTTGAGAGACATTCATCTGATGATGAGCCGTTCTCCGCTCTTGCATTCAAGATCATGACTGACCCATTCGTAGGAAAGCTTGCTTATTTCCGTGTTTATTCAGGAACAATGAACTCCGGTTCTTATGTACTGAATGCCACAAAAGATAAAAAAGAGCGTGTTGGACGTATCCTTCAGATGCACGCTAATAAACGTATGGAGCTGGATAAGGTTTACTCCGGTGATATCGCTGCAGCAATCGGATTCAAATTCACTACAACAGGTGATACAATCTGTGATGAGCAGCATCCGGTAATCCTTGAGTCCATGGAGTTCCCAGAGCCAGTTATCGAGCTCGCTATCGAGCCTAAGACAAAAGCTGGACAGGGCAAACTTGGTGAGGCACTTGCTAAGCTTGCTGAGGAGGACCCGACATTCCGTGCTCATACAGATCAGGAAACAGGACAGACCATCATCGCTGGTATGGGTGAGCTTCACCTTGATATCATCGTTGACCGTCTTCTTCGTGAGTTCAAGGTTGAGGCAAACGTTGGTGCACCTCAGGTTGCTTACAAAGAGACAATCACCAAACCTGTTGATGTAGACAGCAAGTATGCAAAACAGTCTGGTGGTCGTGGACAGTATGGTCACTGTAAAGTTAAATTCGAGCCTATGGATGCCAACGGAGAAGAGCTGTACAAGTTCGAGTCTACAGTTGTTGGTGGTGCTATTCCGAAGGAATACATCCCGGCAGTTGGCGAAGGTATCGAGGAAGCTATGAAAGCTGGTATCCTCGGAGGATTCCCGGTAGTTGGTGTACATGCGAATGTATACGATGGTTCTTACCATGAAGTCGATTCTTCTGAGATGGCATTCCACATTGCAGGTTCTCTTGCATTCAAGGATGCTATGCAGAAAGCAGCTCCGGTTCTTCTTGAGCCAATCATGAAGGTCGAAGTTACTACACCAGAGGATTACATGGGTGACGTTATCGGTGATATCAACTCCCGTCGTGGACGTATCGAAGGTATGGAAGATATCGGTGGCGGTAAGATGATCCGTGGATATGTTCCGCTTTCCGAGATGTTCGGATATGCTACAGACCTTCGTTCCAGAACACAGGGACGTGGTAACTACTCTATGTTCTTCGAGAAATATGAGCAGGTTCCGAAGTCTGTACAGGAGAAGATCCTTTCCAAAAAGGACTGATCTGATATAAAATAATAAAATGCTTGCAAATAACCTTGGTTTGCAATATAATCAAGGTTAGCAAGTTTAAATCTGAAAAAATGCTCTAATTTTGATAGAGCCAAGTTTTAAGGAGGACATTTTAAAATGGCAAAGGCTAAGTTTGAGAGAACAAAACCGCATTGTAACATTGGTACCATCGGACACGTTGACCATGGTAAAACAACATTAACAGCAGCTATCACTAAAGTTCTTGCAGAGAGAGTTCCAGGAAACGTAGTAGAGAACTTTGAGGATATCGATAAAGCTCCAGAGGAAAGAGAGCGTGGTATCACAATTTCTACAGCTCACGTTGAGTATCAGACAGAGCGTAGACATTACGCACACGTTGACTGCCCAGGACATGCTGACTACGTTAAGAACATGATCACAGGTGCAGCTCAGATGGATGGTGCTATCCTTGTTGTTGCTGCTACAGACGGTGTTATGGCTCAGACTAAAGAGCATATCCTTCTTTCCCGTCAGGTAGGTGTTCCTTACATCGTTGTATTCATGAACAAATGTGATATGGTAGACGATGAGGAGCTTCTTGAGCTCGTTGAGATGGAGATCCGTGATCTTCTTTCCGAGTATGACTTCCCAGGAGATGACATTCCGGTTATCCAGGGTTCTGCTCTTAAAGCTCTTGAGGATCCGGCTGGCCCATGGGGAGACAAGATCATGGAGCTTATGGATGCTGTTGATGAGTACATTCCGGACCCACAGCGTGACACAGATAAACCGTTCGTAATGCCTGTAGAGGACGTATTCTCCATCACAGGACGTGGTACAGTTGCAACTGGTAGAGTTGAGGCTGGTGTTCTTCACGTATCTGAGGAAGTTGAGATCGTTGGTATCAAAGAGGAGACTCGTAAAGTTGTTGTAACTGGTATCGAGATGTTCCGTAAACTTCTTGATGAGGCTCAGGCTGGTGATAACATCGGAGCACTTCTTCGTGGTGTTCAGAGAAACGAGATCGAGCGTGGACAGGTTCTTGCTAAACCAGGAACACTTACATGCCATACAAAATTCACAGCTCAGGTTTACGTTCTGACTAAAGACGAGGGTGGCCGTCATACACCATTCTTCAACAACTATCGTCCGCAGTTCTATTTCAGAACAACAGACGTAACAGGTGTTTGCAACCTTCCAGAGGGAACAGAGATGTGCATGCCTGGAGATAACATCGAGATGACAATCGAGCTGATTCATCCGATCGCTATGAGCCAGGGTCTTACATTCGCTATCCGTGAAGGTGGACGTACTGTAGGATCAGGACGTGTTGCTACAATCATCGAGTAATCGTTAATTAGTATAACATCCTTATTTAATATATATTGCGTACCGTTAGGTACATTGTGTCCAAGCGTAAGATGCCCGTAGAACTTCGGTTCTACGGGTTTTTCTGTTGGAAGGATAAATATTTTTCGCAAATCCAATAATAGAGAGAGTAGATTTACCTATGAAGCAGAAATGTGATTAAGGATTATGTCAGATTATACGTTTTAATGACATTATCTCAAGTTTCATGTCCTGCATTTGTCAAGGTATTTTGATTCCTATCATTTACATAAAATAAAGCTTTCTTTTACGAAAAGACAGATGATATAATGAAGATTGTTGAGGGAGAGAAAATATGAAAAAGCTAGAGTTTAGAGGTGGCGGAAGAGATGATTATATGGTGAAAAGACCACAGGAAAATATTCTGATATATTTTGGAAAAATGTATCGAAAGGTTTTTATTGTTGGAGTAGTAGCCATATTATATTGCGTGATATATTTAATATTCAAATGCAGCTCAATAATTAGTGCTTTCAATGTTGTAAATTGGTTGTGGGATGTGGGAGAATTTCTTTTTAATATAGCTATTTCTTTAATTGCTGCAGAAATATTTTTTATTTTTCAGGTTATCATACCAGAGTATAAAAAGGCTCCAGCAGTGAATGAGGCACTATGCCAGGAACTTTACCGATATGTTATAACACCATGTTTTAAACTAAGGGAAAATTATAATAATGATTTGGCTAAGGATTATGAGATAAGAGAAGAAATAATAAATTCTATTCAAAAAATTTTAGTTGTATATACAATTCAAGTTGACTTGTTTGATACATTAATGAATTTAAAAGGCTGTGGATATTTGGAAAGAGCAGCAATAGAAAATACAGAGGATTACATTATTGAATATCATAGAACAGGAAAGGAACTGTTAGAAGAATTTGATTCATATTGCATGATAATTTCTCAATATTGTAGAGAGCAGCAGGAATGGATACGTGTTAGTTCGATAGAGTATAAAAAATTGATCAGTAGAAGAGTTGGGCGTAAAAAATGAAGAATAAAAAGATGATTATTAAGAAGACCCTCGGAACCGTAAGATTTCCGGGGTTTTTCTGTTCTATAAAATATGCTAAAATAAAAAAGTATATTTAAAAATCTAGGTAAAGAAGAGAATATTTATAATATTTAATATTGTTTGGAGAGAATGCTGTTAAATATATTTGGTGCTAGAGAGTTTATATAACAGAGGGGTAATATGAGTATAAAATCAAAAACTGGCTTTTCAGGAAAGCTTCTTTATATAAATAAAGTAGAAATGGATAGTAGGGCAGAAATAAGTATTAATAAATTTTATCAAGGTATGATTACGCTTTACAGAGTTTCAAGAGATATTGTAAATTTGGTGAGAGAAGAAATAAACCAATATTTGGTAATTGAATTAGAAGAAGGAGAAATGATAACGGCAGTTGGATTGAATTTCAAATCAGCGTCAGGAGGAATGGATAATTATTTTAAACTTGAACTGCAGGCAGATATATTGTTTAAGGGTGAAAGGGCTTATACAAATACATCTAAATTTCAAGAGATTCGCTTTGAAATAACGGAGGGAAATGAGTTAATTGGTTTATGCCCGTATGACATGAATAAAAATTATATGGATATTTTATTTTATCATAAAATTGATATACCAATTAATATAGAAAATAAAGTTGTGCAGTTAGAAAACGGGGAATTAACATTTTGTGTTTATCCGAGATATCAATATAGAAAAGAATCTTTTTCCATTGGATTTGCACATTATATTATATGGAAGTTTAATTCAGCTATAGATATGGAGGAGATAAAAAGAAATTTATATATAATAGTGGACTTTTTTTCGGTATTGGCAGGAGAAAATGTTACTGTTAATTCTTTAAATTGTACTGAAAGTAATAAAATGGTAGAAGTTATAGGAATTTGTAATTTTCCGAAAGAAAAGCTAAATGTATTGAAAAATGATACGATGGATTCTATATCTTTTAAAAGGAGTAGTTTATATAAGATAACAGATTTTCAAAATTTAGAGCAAGCAATGAAGTATTGGTTCTCTAATTATAGAAAAATATATAATGCACAGCAAGCGTATGGAAGAATTCTACTTGATGAAGATGTGAAAATTGTAACAATAAACAAATTTTTAGCTGCAATGCAATTGATTGAAGGGTATACTCAGGCATATACAGATGAGGAAAAAGAAATTAAAGAATTTGAAGAAAAGAAGAAAGAATTAATGAGTAAACTTGAAAATGAAGACGAAAAAGAATTGGTTGAAAAGGGGCTTGGATATTCAGGTATATCATTTAGAAAAGCGGTGAAAGATTATTTATATAAAGGTTGCAATTGTTTTATAGAAATATCTAAAACTAAATTTGTAGGGGAAAAGGAAAAACTTATAAATGATATTGTGAATGATAGGAATTTTTATACTCATTCTTCTAATAGAGTACCGGTGACAATGAAATTTGATGATTTATTGAATGTTGCCAGTCTGTGTAAGGAATTGTATAGAATCATAAGCTTAAGGGATATGGGACTCGATACAGAGAAAATTAAACAAAGATCACAAACTAATAGGATGTGTTCTTGGTTGATGAAAAGTATAATGAAAGTTGAGATTGAAAAAGATACTTTACAATGCGGAGAGTTTGATAATGCGATGCGTCTTTTTTCAGAAAGTAAATAGCATGAGAACAGGAAAAGAACTATGTGCATACCATACAATACATTAGTCTGGTTTTGCAAGGCAGGGGAAGTAGTATTATGAAATCCTAGTAGATAAGAAAAATTTGGCATGGATATATTATGCAATTCGAAAATAAATGCAGATAAGTATATAATAGGAACCTAAATGATTTGAGTTCCTATTTTAGTTTCTTGAATAATATTTGAGTTCCTTGAATAAACTTAAATATAATGTTAGAATATGAAAAAAATGGAGGAACTAAAATGACAAACGAAGAATTAATTGAAAAATTAGAATTGATTCAGAAATTTAAGTGTGAAACTCCTACATTAGAGATAAAAAGTGCAGAACAAGGGTGCCCCAAACATTTGTATGATTCATTGTCTAGTTTTTCCAATCAGGATGATGGAGGAATTATTATTTTTGGTGTGGATGAAAAGCAAAATTTTAAAGAAGTGGGAGTATATGATCCGCAAGATATCCAGAAGAAAATAAATGAGCAATGTTTGCAGATGGAACCAGTTGTTAGACCACAGCTTACAGTTGCAGAAAAAAATGGAAAATATTTTGTTTCTGCTGAAATACCTGGTGCAGATATTTCAGATAGACCGGTTTTTTATCGTGGAAGGGGAAGAGTAAAGGGCTCGTTTATACGTGTAGGAGACAGTGACGAGCCTATGACAGAATATGAAGTATATAGTTATGAGGCTTATAGAAAAAAATATCAGGATGATATAAGGGTAATTGAGAGGGCTTCATTTGCTTCATTGGATCAGGTGCTATTAGCAGAATATATTGGATTATTGAAGAAAGGAAAAGCACGCTTGGCAGTTATACCAGACAATGAGATTTATGAGTTGATGAGTATAAAACGGAATGATGGGATTACATTAAGTTCTGTAATGAATTTTAGCCCATATCCCCAAGCTTATTTTCCTCAATTATGTATTATTGCAACAGTTATTCCAGGAAAAGAGATGGGAGAAATCGGTGAGCAAGGAGAGAGATTTTTAGATAATCAAAGAATAGAAGGAAATATATCGGACATGCTTGAGGGAGCAATGAAGTTTGTAAGTAGAAATATGCGAATGAAGACCATTATTAATCCTTTGACAGGAAAACGTGAGGATCGAACGGACTACCCAATTACAGCAATTAGAGAAGCAATATTAAATGCTTTAGTACACCGTGATTATAGTATTCATACAGAGGCATGCCGATACAATTAATAATGTATGAGGATAGAATTGAAATCAAAAATCCAGGTGGATTGTATGGAAGAATACGAATTGATCAGTTGGGAAAAGTGCAACCAGATACCAGAAATCCAGTAATTGCCTCGGAATTAGAGGTGATGAAAATTACAGAAAATCGATATTCTGGAATTCCAACAATTCGCAGAACGATGCAGGAGTACAATTTACCACAACCTGAATTTTTAGATGAAAGAGGTTGTTTTATTGTAAAACTGTATAAATATGGAGAAGAAAAAAATATTCCTGAATCAGTAGAAAATAGGGAATTAATTCTTTTTTGTAAAACGCCGCGAACAAGAAAAGAAATATGTAATTATTTAGGTTTAAGTTCTGTTACTTATGCAATTCAAACGCATATAATGCCTTTAGTTGATAAAGGAATAATAAAAATGAGTATACCAGATAAACCTAAAAGTCCTAAGCAGCTGTTTTATACGGAGCTGTTTGATTGAAAAATATATAGAAATAATGTTGGTATTGGTGGCGGCAACGGATGTTATTCCACCGGCAGCCACACAACCGCTTTCGCACCAGCAGGGACATTCTGGCAGAAGAGGGTCTTTCCACCGTGGGCTGTGGCAATCTGTTCTACGACGTGGAGCCCCAGAATGTGCGGTGTATTATCGGGTGTTTCGTCAGAATGAAGAGTTGCGAGAACTTCCGGAGGATAGCCTTTTCCGTTATCTGTTACTGTCAGGCGGAAAAGATTCTCTGCTATTTCTATCTCTGTGTGAACAGAAATTTCCACAAGACCAGAAATTTCTATAAGATCAGTATTATGCCGGATGCTGTTATTCAGAAGATTTTCCAGCAGGCGACTGAGAAGGGCGCGGTCTGCGGAAAGTTGTGCGTGTTCAGCAGCATCGGACTGTACCAGAGAAATTTCGCAGTTTTCAGCCAGAGGGGTGTCATAAAACTGTGCGATCAGATTACGGAATAATGGACCGGCAGCAAAAGCTTCTTTTCTGAGAGGCTGTGCGCCGTATTCCAGCTTGCTGGTCAGGTTCAGATCATCAATCAGGCTGCGTAATTTTTCGCACTGGGTGCGGATATCGGCAGCTTTCTGACGGGCGGCATCAGGGAGCGCAACATCATGCTCCAGCTGTTCTCCACATCCAAGGATCAGGGCCAGAGGTGTGCGGATATCGTGACTGACACCTGCGATCCACTGTGTTCTTGTATTATCACGTCTTGTAAGCATTTCATTTCTTTTTTGCAGCTGCGCACTGGTCTGGTTTAATTTTTCAGCCAGTTCTCCGGTGAAGCCGTTCGTTGGCAGTTGTACTGTCTGTCCTTCTGCAAGGGAATCTAATCCCGTTGCCACAATTTTCAAGCGTTTTGTCCCGCGCCATCCAAGCCAGAGACAGAAGATCAGTCCCAAAAGCAGCAAGCTCAGAAACATCATAGGAACGTTATGGGCTATATCGCGTAGGACTTCCGGAGAATTATAAAGACTGTATTTCCAGAGACTTCCTTTTGGAAGACCGATCACAAACAGTCCATAACTTTCCTTCCAGCAGAATACGGGATAATCATCCAGGTACCAGCGGGCGAAACTTGCAATATCACCGGAAGTATAGTGGTGGTTTAATTTGTCAGGCAGCAGATAATTCCATTTCACATAACCATAATCATCAATTACCATAGCCCAGGAGTAACCATCCATCCACTCTTGAGGAGTATGAGCAGAACCAAAGCTAAGCCCGTTCTTGTTTTCCGCCATGGAATCAGCGATTTTGCTGGCGGTATATTCCTGTTGTGGCAGACGGCTACCTTCCCGCCAGCTGATCCAGACGATCATCCCGGTTCCAAGAAATAAAAACAGTAGAACAACAGCTATAGCAGTCAGTACATAGCGCCGGATCAGGCGGATAAAAGTTTTCATGTCAGACCTCCTTTGCCAGTTTGTAGCCAATGCCACGTACTGTGATGAGATAATGAGGCTGGCTGGGGTTTTCTTCCAGCTTCTGGCGCAGGTGTCGGATATGTACGCCAAGGCTGTTTTCATAGCCATAATAATCGGCGCCCCAGACAGCGGAGCAAAGCGCGTCGTAAGTTACAATATGGCCGCGGTTTTCTGTCAGTTTACGCAGCAGAGAAAGCTCCGTGGCGGTCAACGCAGTGCGGCTTCCGTCCGGTAAAAAAACAAGAGCATCATTGAGATTTACACTTCGGTCGCCAAGTTTCAGCGTTATCATTTGGGCGGAAGAGAGTTCTGTGCGGTAAGAACGCTGAAGAATATGCTGGACACGAAGGAGGAGCTCCTGTATCAGAAATGGTTTGGTAAGGTAATCGTCTGCACCCAGACCAAGTCCGAATAAACGGTCTGCGTCTGCATCACGGGCGGAAAGAAATAATGCCGGAGTATCAGCTTTAGCCCGCAAAGTTCGAAATAAGGAAAAGCCATCGCCGTCCGGCAGGTTGATATCCAGGATCATCAGCTGAGGCTGTTCATTCAGGAAAGCAGCTTTTGCGGTTGCACAATTTGTGGCAGTTTGGATATGCTGGTAGCCTGCGCCGGATAGCTGTTCACAGAGCAGATGGAGAAGGTCTTGGTTGTCATCTACGATTAAAATTTGAGTTTCATATATAGTGTTCATTGTTGTGGTCCTCGTCTTTCCTGGTGGAATAAAATGCAAGTTAAAGAAAAACTGCGTATTGGCAAGCGGATATACCAGGAGGAGTACAAAATCTTCCTGATAAGCTCAAAATGGTTGTCTGATAAGAACTACGTAGTGAATGTAGATTGAGAATATCCAGTCATGTTGCTTTAATATGTACTGGTTTTACTATAACATACTTTATGATTAATACTATCTATCCCACAAAAACTTAAGCCAAATTTAAGCTAAGCAACAACTGAGATTAAGGCAACAGATATAAACTAAATTCATTCCAAAAACAAAAACAATCAAAAAACAGGAGTGAACATTATGAAATCTGTTATTGAAACTCACAATCTCTGTAAAAGTTACAATGGCCGAATAGTCGTAGACCATCTGAATCTCTCAGTTCCACAGGGCTGTGTGTATGGCTTTCTGGGACCGAACGGTGCAGGGAAATCTACCACTATGAAGATGCTTCTTGGTCTGGCGCATCCTACCAGTGGAAGCGTTCAGTTGCTTGGAAAAACCATGGATCAGGAAAATCGTATAACATTATTGAAACAGACAGGAAGCCTGATCGAGTCTCCATCCGGATATCTGCATCTCACAGCACGGGAAAATCTCTCTATTATTGCAGACCTGAAAGGAATCACCCACAAAGACATTGACCGGGTATTGGAAGTGGTTGATCTGACTTCTGATGCAAACCGGAAAGTCGGTCAGTATTCTCTTGGCATGAAACAGCGTCTTGGTATTGCAATGGCACTACTTGGAAAGCCAAAACTTCTGATCCTGGATGAACCAACCAACGGTCTTGATCCGGCAGGAATTCAGGAAATGCGAAGTCTGATTGCTTCCATGTCGGAGAGAACGGGAGCGACTGTCATGATCTCCAGTCATCTATTGGGGGAGATCGAGCAGATGGTCACACAGATCGGAATCTTAAATCATCATGGAAAAATGCTCTTTGAAGGCTCTCTGAAGGAACTTCAGAAGCACAGCCGGGGTGGTATTCTGCTTCGTGTTCTTGACGTCCAAAGAAGCATCACTATTTTGCAGAAGCAGGGAATCAAGGCAGTTACAGCAGAGCACCAGCCAGACGTTTTACAACTGCCACCTCTTTCTGACCAGGTTCTGGCAGCCCTTGTCAGCGTTCTGCGCAAAGTGGCGCGGGAGTTGTGGGAGTAACTTCCCAGACAAAAAATCTGGAGGAAATTTTCCTCAGTCTGACGCAGGATCGTGGGGAGGTGGCGTGACATGACCAAAGCATTTCAGGTAGAACTTAAGAAAGCCCGCCACAGGCACGACCTTCTGCTTTGTCTGTTGGTGCCGGTGCTTATGATAATCTGGGTAGGCGGCCTGTCACCGTCCAGTCCGGAGGAACTGGCTAATGGATACAGCGCATTATTTTACAGCGTTCCTGTTATCAATACGATCATTTTGCCCGTCATGATGTCATTGCTGTCCAGCCGGTTGTGGGATATGGAGGTTAAGGGAAATACCACGAAACTGCTTTATACGCTGCAAAGCCGCAGAAATTTATTTATGGGGAAAGCATTGTTCGGAATCCTGGAGATTCTGTTGATAACAACTCTGGAAATGGGAAGCGTAGTTTTTCTTGGAAAAATCCATGGATATACGGAAGTATTTCCTGTAGACCAGTTTCTTTATATGACAGTGTGTATCCTGGCAGTGAACCTGATGCTTTTTTTCTTGGAATTTCTTCTTATATTAATATCTGGGAATCCGGTGCTGGCGCTTTGCGTTGGAATTGTGGGTGCATTGGTGGGACTGTTTTCTGCATTTATGCCGCAGATTGTTAGTTACTTTGTGCCGTGGGGATATTTTGTTCCGCTGGGGGCTTACGAAGTGGCAAACTGGGATAAAATTACTCATATGGTTACTTATGGTACACGGCCATTTAACTGGGGCCTGCTGATCTTTACCGTTGTGCTGGGAGCCGTGTTGTTTTATGTGGCATGGCGAAAAGTGCAGAAACAGGAGGTGTAGAAGATGTTAAAACGATGCATTGCAGCAGAAAACCGGAAACTTCACGCGTCCCCGATCTGGGCGATGTTTTTTCTCCTGCCGGTGATCTCTGCCGGATATGGAACTTTCAATTATTTGCAGAATCTGGAAATCCTCAAGGACGGATGGTACAGTCTGTGGACACAGCATACGTTGTTTTATTCCATGTTTTTCTTTCCAGCCATGGTTGCGGCCTATGCAGCATATCTGTGGCGGCTGGAACATCTTGGGCATAATTGGAATCTGATCATGGCAAGTCCGGTAAAGCCGCTGGACCTGTTCATAGCGAAATTTGCGGTGGTGGCAAAACTGGCTCTGCTTACACATATATTTGTATTTGTACTGTATGTATTTTGTGGAAAATCTTCGCACATCTGTCAGGCTGGCCATCAATGAGACTGCCATTTTTTCTTCTGAGAGGAGCTGTGGGAGCGCTGGCTGTTATTGCTGCACAGTTGGTTCTTGCTATGATGATCCGAAGCTTCGCAGTGCCGATCTTTCTGGGATTGGTGGGAGGTGTTACCGGCATGTTTGCAGGATCGAAAGGTTTTGCACTGGCCTGGCCGTATTGTCTGATGCAGGCTGGGATGAATGCGAATAAAAAGAGGATGTGCTAAGCGGCGGTTATGGACTGTTTGTTCTGAGCTGTGTTTTGTGGCTGATGGTGTTGTTTGTACTGGCCGGGTGGATCTTGAAGAAGAAGGATGTACGGGCGTGAGGATGTGCGTCAGGATTGCAAAAAGTCTCGAGATTATAAAAATTTCGGGGCTTTTGTTTTTCTGATGCACCGGCTATGCAACCATGTTACAATTATAGAAATCTGGGAAATTAACCGAACTAGGAAGGGTTACTGCTACAATTGTGAAGAAATATAAGCAATGGCTTAGGCGTACATATTTTTATATAAACTGCGGAAAAGTTATTCGGTTATGAGCAAGCAGCGAATGCGGATGATTTTATCCGCTTATTGGAAAAATATGTTAAAAGAGTTATTAACAGATATAAAGAAAGCAGGTGAACCATGAACACAAAAGCAAAGAAAAATCCTGAAAGTGATCGGCATTATCATTCTTGCGATCGTGCTGATCCTGGCGGTGTACATTATCTATCTTTATGCCAGCTACCACCGCATCGAGGACAACCAGGAACTGCAGGTTGAGACAATTTCAGACAACACATCATTAGGTGATGCCATTACAACCGGGGAAAAATACTCCGCACTTACATATAATATCGGTTTTGGTGCCTACACCCCGGATTTCAGCTTCTTTATGGATGGCGAAAAATCCTCCTGGGCGAAAAGCAAGGACAGTGTAAAGGAAACGATCAAGGGTGCCGGTGGATAACGGAAAAGAACTGGTGATCTTTGAACTGCATATGTCTGCTTACGGAAACAGCGATGCTATCCGGGAAGGCCAGATCCGGATGCTCAGTGAAGATATGCAGAAAGAGTATGAGGCTGGGAATTATGTGATCTGCGGTGGGGATTTCAACCATGATCTGAAGGCTGCGGATACGCAATCTGCAGAATCGAAAGAATCAGATGAAGCCAACGAAAGCAGCGATACGCAGGCAGATACTGACGATTCAGAGGAAGCAGAACCTGAATCCTGGGCCTACCCATTTCCGCGGTCAGAACTCCCGGAGCATTTTTCCTTTTGTCTGGATCAGCTGTCCGAAGATGAAAAAAAGATCTCTGGAACAGTGCCCGCAACGCAGATATGGAATATGTACCCGGTGAGACGTATACCGTGACGCTGGACGGATTTATTATTTCAGATAATGTGGAATGTACAAAATATGAAAATGTAAATACCGGATATTCCTATTCCGATCACGATCCTGTATACATGGAATTTTATCTGAAGAAATAAAAAATATTTTTTATGCAAAATAATATATGAGCCGGTGGCGAATGTAGATATTTTATCCGCATTTGTTGCCGGCTCATTGACTTTCCTGAAAAAAAGTCTTAAAATTATATGAGAAAAATAATCAAATATTTCACATAAAGAATGGAGGCTTTTTAAAATGTCTGGAGCAGCGGAGGACAGTCATTTACAAAGTAACAGAAAATTACCGGTGATCAGAGGAGAACTGGCGCTGGTAATCGTGATCCTGATCAACAGCCTGGGAGTAGTGCTTATGCTTTATTCCGGGTCGGGCATTTCAGCGATATCAAGTGTGCCTTATGCTTTTTCGGAAGTATTTCCACATGTTACACTTGGAACCTGGACGTATATTTTTCAGGGACTTCTGATCTTATCACTGATGATCATGCGGAAAAAATTTGTGGTACCATATTTGTTCAGTTTTGTTGTGGGATTTGCATTCAGCGAGATGCTGGATCTCTATGAATCGGAGATCAATATACTGCCGACGGCAATGGGATTCAGAGTGCTTTATTTTGTGATCAGCTATCTTCTGATCTGTTTTGGAATTGCTCTTTCCAACCGGTGCGGTCTGCCGATCATCCCAACCGATCTGTTTCCGAGAGAACTTTCGGATATCACGAAATTCAAATATTCCCAAATTAAGGTCAGCTTTGATGTTACCTGTCTTGCAGTAACCGGACTTATGACAGGCATTATCTTTGGTCATCTGGACGGACTTGGGATCGGTACGATCCTTGCGGCTTTTACTATGGGAAAAGTGATCGGATTAATAGGGGATGAGCTGGATCGTCATGTGAGATTTGTATCTTTTCTGACAAAGAAAACAGCCTGATAAGCGGGATGCTTATGTTAATAGAAAAATAAAACCGAAAAAAGTCTGAACTTCAGCTTACGTAAAAGAAACGTAAGATGGAATTCAGACTTTTTTTTATATATAAGCATCTCATTATTGAGCGCAAATAAACACCCATTTCAGATATTTCAATGTTTTATGGCCCAAAATCCGCTGGATTTAGCTATATCCGCCCACAAAATTGCTCGAATTATATATTTTTTTGTGAAAATCACCAAAACCCTCTCGACTTTACACCACGTTAATGCTATACTTATACAGATGTTTAACGTTTTAAAGCAAAAAATAAAAGTGAAAATACAGGAAAGAAGATAGAAAATGAAGATCGTTGTATGTATGAAGCAGGTACCGGCAACTTCCAAGGTTGATATCGATCCGGAAACCGGTGCCATGAAACGAATGTCCGGTGAGACAAGGACTAATCCATATGATCTGTTTGCACTGGAAACAGCCCTTGCGATCCGGGAAAAACAGGCGGAACTGTAACCGTTCTTACTATGGGACCGCCTCAGGCGGAAGAGATGATCCGGGATGCTTATACCATGGGTGCTGATGAGGGCGTAATCCTTTCAGACCGAAAATTTGCGGGAGCGGATGTTCTGGCAACCTCTTATGCGTTAGCACAGGGAATCCAGGTGATCGGCGGTGCAGATCTGATCATCTGCGGAAGACAGACCACAGATGGTGACACAGCCCAGGTTGGTCCGGCCATTGCAGAGCATCTGACCATCCCACATGCTGCATGGGTAGCTGAGATCATGGACGTCAATGAAAAAAGCATTCAGGTCCGTCAGGATCTTGTCAGTGTTTCTCAGGTTTCTGAGATCCCGTATCCATGTCTTTTAACCATTGACAAGGATACCTGCGTGCCACGTCTGCCATCCTATTTATTAAAGAAGGCAACTGCAGACCGTCCGGTACGGATCTTAAGCTTTGAAGATATGCCGGATCAGGATCTGAGCCGTTACGGACTGATCGGTTCCCCCACCTCTGTGGAAAAAATGTTTGCGCCGGAGGAAAGTGAAAAACAGGTTTATCTGGAAGGAACTGCAAAGGAAAAGGCAGACAAGCTTGTGGCTCTCCTGACCGGAAAGAAGATCATATAGGGGGAAGCGGAACATGGAATTTTTAAAATTTGATATAAACAAATGCGTACTCTGCGGAGTATGCGTGGAGAAATGTCCTTTTGGGGCCCTCACCATAGAGGGAAATGGAATTGTTGTAGGCGATGCCTGTCGTATGTGTGGGCTTTGCGTTCGTAACTGCCCGGAGAAAGCCATCCGGTTTGAGCAGAAGGCAAAATCCTTTGACAAGGATAAATGGAAAAACTTTCTTATCTATGTGGAGCAGGAGAGAGGAGAGATCCATCCGGTTACCTTTGAGTTGATTGGAGAAGCGAGAAAGATGGCGGTCAAAGTCGGTTATCAGGTTAACTGTGTGATCGTCGGAGGAAAAGGAACAAAAGAAAATGCGGAAAAGCTTCTTCCATATGGCGTAGACAATGTGTACGTATATGAGCATGAAGGCTTTGAAGGCTTCCGCGCAGATTGTTACACAGATGCAGTTGCAGACTGTATCGCAGCAAACAAGCCAAGCTCTGTGCTGATCGGAGCTACTGCGTTGGGACGTTCCCTTGCGCCGAGGCTTTCCACCAGATTCCATACGGGACTGACTGCAGACTGTACTACATTGGATATCCGTTCCAACACCGATATGATCCAGATCAGACCGGCTTTCGGCGGAAATATCATGGCTCAGATCGGCATCACCAAATCAAGACCACAGTTTGCCACGGTCCGTTATAAGGTTATGGACAAGGCAGAAAAAGTAAAAAATCCGCATGGTCAGGTGGTTGTATGTCCGGTAAATGAAAAAATGGCAGATTCCAGGATCAAGATTCTGTCATCCAGGATCATTGATAAGGTAAAGAGCCTTGAGGAAGAGGATGTTCTGGTAGTAGCAGGCCGTGGTGTCCGAAATGAAAAGGATGTGGAAATGTGCCGGGAACTGGCAGATGCCCTTGGCGGACAGCTTGCCTTCACCCGTCCTATGGTAGAAAACGGATTCGGAGATGTTGCACATCAGATCGGACTTTCCGGAAGAACTGTCCGTCCGAAGCTGATCATCACCTGCGGCGTATCCGGTGCCATCCAGTTTACTTCCTGCATGACAGGATCTGACTGTATCGTAGCGATCAACAATGATCCGGAGGCACAGATCTTTAATGTTGCAGATTACTGCATCGTGGATGATCTGTATCAGGTTGTACCGGAGCTGACAGAGCTGATAAAGAATCGGAAGGAGGATTAAGTCATGGCATATCCCTATAAAAAAATGACTTCAGAAGATTTTGACTACATCCGTTCTGTGACTGCTTCAGATCGTGTATGGGTCGGCGATGAGATCGCAAAAGAATATTATCGTGATGAGATGCCGGAGTACGGAGTTTTTCCTCCGGAGCTTTATGTGGAGGTTTTAAATAAAGAAGAGATCTCAGCCATCATGGCTTACGCATATAAAGAAAATATCCCGGTGGTATGCCGTGGCGCAGGAACCGGACTTGCAGGCGGAGCAACCTGTAAATATGGTGGATCATGCTTTCTGTGATGCGCATGAACAAGATCTTTCCGATCGACAGAAAGAATCAGACCATCACAGCGGAGCGGGAGCACTGCTCATTGATATCCAGGCAGCCGCTGCAGCAGGAGGACTTTTTATCCGCCGGATCCGGGCGAAAAAACAGCTTCCATCGGCGGTAATGTTATCACAAATGCCGGTGGTATGAAGGCGGTACGATATGGACTGACCAGGGATTTTGTCCGCTGTATCGAGGCAGTTATGCCGGATGGTTCCATCATGAATTTTTCATCCAACGTTGTGAAGAACACAACGGGATATGATGTAAAAGATCTGGTGATCGGCTCGGAGGGAACTTTATGTATTCTGACTCAGGTAACGCTGAAGCTTCTTCCCGCACCGACCTGTACCTGTACCCTTGTAATGCCGTTCAGGAGTCTTGAGGAATGTGCAGACATGGTTCCGAAGGTTCTGGAGCTGCCGTTTGTGCCAACAGCCATCGAGTTTCTGGAAAGAGAACTGATCGATATCGTAGAACGCAATCTGAACAAAATGTTCCCGGTAAAACAGGGAGAAGCAGTGCTGATCGTTATGTATGATGCTTCCAGTAAGCAGGAACTTGACAGCGCAGTAGAGGCAGCAGCGGAAGCAGCTCTGGCAAACGGAGCTCTGGACTGCTGTATCGCAGGAACGCCGGAGCGTGCAGGTGCTGTATGGAGTGTCCGAGGCGGAATCCTGGAAGGAATGAAAGCCGATTCTGTCGCACAGGAAGAGTGTGACGTAGTTGTTCCACGAGCAAGGATCGCAGAGTATGTAAAAGCAGCCAAAAAGATTGCAAGCGCACACGGAATCCGTGTAGAGCCTTGCGGACACTGCGGAGACGGTAACATCCATACAGAGATGCTCCGTGGACCGGAAATGAGCGACCAGGAGTGGAAAGAAGCCACCCACGCAAGCCTGGTAGAGCTGTATGCACTGTCCAAAGAACTGGGCGGCCAGCTTTCCGGTGAGCATGGTATCGGAAACGGACGTCTGGAATTCCTGGAAGAGTTTGCTGGCCCGAGAATGATCGCTCTTTATAAAGCCATCAAGCTGGCTTTCGATGATAAACTGATCCTGAATCCGGGAAAAGTCATCGAATATAATAAATAAAAAATGGGGGAAAGAGAGATGAGTCAGAATAAATCATTACAAAGTAAAATGCCTCTGGCTATGGGACTTGCGTTCGTCGCATTTACCACACAGTTCGGAGGCGGATTCGCATCAGGAGCGCAGATTTATCAGTACTTTATCAACTACGGTATCTGGTGTCTGATCCTGCCGGCAGTGACACAGGGATTGTATGCACTGTTTTTCTGGTATGGAATGCGCTATGCTTATAAACACAAAACCTACGATTACAGAAGCTTTTCCGACAGTCTTTACGGAAAAACGAAACCGGTTATGTCCAATCTCTATGAGATCTGTTACCTGATCATGATCGGAACTGCATCAGCAGCAGCCTTTGCAACCGGCGGTTCCACACTGCAGACACTGTTCGGGATCCCATACTGGCTCTGTACACTGATCATTGCAGCATTTATCTTTGTGATCGCGCTTTTCGGAACCAATGTCGTAAGAAAATGTGCTTCTACATTAAGTGTGCTGATCATCATCGGTCTTGTACTGGTACTTGTTCCGAATATCATTGCACAGTGGGGAGATATCACAGCTTCCATCCATACTATGTCCTCCGGAGAAATGACTGTACTTTCCTCCGAGAGCGGAGCCTTTGGACCGGCTCTCTATTCAGCAGTCCTTTATTTCTTCTTCCAGCTGGCATCTGTTTCTGTTATGTACCAGCACATGGAGGATGTAACGGACGAAAAACAGATCAACAAAGCAGCGATCTGGATGTTTGTATGCAACTTCTGTGCAATGGAGCTTTCCATCCTCGGACTTCTTGCCATTGCATATGTAAGTGAACTGGCATCTGCATCGGTACCGATGCTGGTACTGGTCCAGAACGGTGTAGGCGCCGGAATTCTGACACCGATCATTTCTCTGCTGATCATCCTTGGAGCTATTTCCACAGCAGTAAATATGATCTCCGGTATTGTGACCCGCTGCGTAAATGCAGTGGAGCGCCGTATGGACAGCCCGTCGAAAAAAGCGCAGGGACATCTTGGAAGAAATGCTATTTTCACAGCGATCTTCACATTTCTGGCATTTGCATCGCACAGTTTGGTCTGATGACAGTTGTCAAAAAAGGTTACGCATACCTTGGATATGCGGCATTTATCACATTGTTTGTACCGTTTGTAGTACATGCCATTGCTACAAAAGGAAAAGAGATCTGAAGAATAAAAAGCTGAACAGAAAATCCCCCGTTGATCCGTATGGCAGGATCATCAGGGGATTTTGTCAAAGTTCACAAAAATATTATAAATATTTTATTAAATATTCCAGATAGACAACATATATTTTTTCTGATACTATTACGTACAGTTGTTAAATAGTTACGAATCAGAAGGATTGTTACTGAAATATTTATTTATCGTCAGGCAAGACCTTATAGTAGTATAGGAATGGGGTTTCTATATACTGTAATGGTCTTTTTTGTTTGTCTGGCAGCGGGGGAACAGGAATATGGTTATCCATAAGATTTTGAATAATAATCTGATACTGTCCAGGGATGGACAGGGACATGAAGTTATTGTAAAGGGCTGCGGAATTGCCTTTCAGAAAAAGAAAGGACAGCAAGTGGAGGAGTCCAGGATCGAGAAGATCTTTACTGCGGAAAATGCCCAGATCAGCAAGGAGATACAGGGTTATCTGACTGCTATTCCGGAAAAATATCTGGATTTTGTGGAAGCTTTTGTAAATGAAGTGAAGGAAAAAGAGGGGATGAAATTAAATGACAGTATTTATTTTTCCCTTAGCGACCATATCATGGGTGCGATCTCCAGACTTGAAAACGGGATCCGCCTTCAGAATATGCTGCTTCTGGATATCAAGCAGCTTTATCATAAGGAATATGAGATCGGCTTGGAATTACTGAAAAAGGTAAATGAGATGTTCGAGGTAGATCTTTCTGCAGATGAAGCAGGATTTTTTGCATTGCATTTTGTGAATGCGGAAGATGGCGGCAAGACGGACAGCTATCAGATTTCCATTATCGTACATCAGATCCTGGACATCGTGGAGAAGTATTATGACAATATGGAATTTCAGGAGGATAATCTGTATTATCAGCGGTTTCTCACGCATCTGAAATATTTTGCCCAGAGATTCCTTCATAAAGAGCTTCACTATGATGAGAATCAGGAGCTTTTCAAGATCATCAAGGAGCAGTACAGAGAAGCTTACGGCTGTGTAAAAATGATCTATCTTATGATGGAAGAGGAATATAAATACGCTATGACTGAGGACGAAATGCTGTATCTGACGATTCATATCCAGAAGATCACAGAAGACCATAAACGTCTGAAAAATCTGTGAAAAGAGATTGTTTTATAAATTAGGTGTTAATGGATTGTTACTGAAATACGTGCCATGTGCGTATCTTTTCAGGCAAGACCTTTAATATAAATTTCAATATTTATTATTAAAGGAGGTCCCCAAATGAAAAAGGACTATGCAAAAACTGCAGACACACTGATTGCAGCGCTGGGCGGAAAAGATAATATCACCCGTCTGTTCCACTGCATGACAAGGCTTCGTTTCTATGTGAAAGACAGATCGAAGATCAACGAGAAAGAGATCTTAAAGCTTTCTGAGATCTCCGGCGTTAACTGGCATGAAGACCAGTTCCAGGTTATCGCAGGAAACGAAGTAAACGCTGTTTACAAGGCATTGGAAGACAAAGGCGTTCCTACCGATGATGCACCGGCAGCGAACTCTGACAGCTCAAAGAGTGTTGTTTCAAAAGTTATCGATGCCATCACCGGATGTATGACCCCGATGATCCCTGCCCTGACTGCAGCCGGTATGATCAAAGTTGTACTTACCCTACTGACAACTTTTCATCTGGTATCAGAAACAAGCAGTACCTACCAGGTGATCAGTTTTATCGGAGATGTTACTTTCTACTTCATGCCGTTCCTGATCGCAGCAAATGCTGCCAAGGTTTTCCGCGTGAACCAGTCACTGGCGCTGTTTATTGCCGGTGTTTACTTAAGCCCTACCTTTGTAACTATGGTAGCTGGTGATGCGGCCATCACACTGTTTGGTCTGCCGATCACAAAAGCAACTTATTCTTATTCCGTTATTCCGGTTATCCTGATGGTATGGATCACACATTATATTGAGATTCTGGTTGATAAGATCACACCGAAAATGGTAAAACTGATCCTGAACCCGACACTGGTAATTCTGATCAGTGCACCGATCGCCCTGATCGTAGTTGGACGATCGGAACAATTATTGGTAACGGACTTGCAGTAGCCATCAACTTCCTGTCCGTAAAACTTGGTTTCATTATTGTAGGTATCCTTGCAGCAACCTTCCCGTTCATCGTTATGACCGGTATGCACCATGCGCTGACACCGATCGGACTGAATGCCATTGCAACCGGTGGTACCGATACATTGATCTTTGTATCTCAGGTATGCTCTAACCTTGCACAGTCCGGAGCTTCTCTTGCAGTAGCTGTAAGATCCAAGGACAGCAACATGAAACAGCTGGCAAGTGCAGCAGGTGTTTCCGCTCTTATGGGTATCACAGAGCCTGCTCTGTATGGTGTTACACTGAAACTGAAAAGACCGGTTGTAGCAGCTTCTATCGCAGCCGGAATCGGTGGTATCGTAGGAGGACTTCTTCAGGTTTCTCTTTACATTGCACAGAATTGTATCATGGCGATCCCGGCGTTTATCGGCGAGAAGGGATTAATCAATCTGATTTATGGAATCATTATGATCGTGGTATCTTTTGTAGCTGCTTTTGTTCTTACGCTTATCTTCGGATTTGAGGATGTAAAGGCTGAGACAGAGGATGAAGTACAGAACACAGATACAGAAAAACAGCCGGCACAGCAGAACGCTCCGCTTGTAGATAAGATCGAGCTTTGTGCACCGGTAGCAGGAACTGTAAAAGCACTTTCCGATGTTCCGGATAAAACTTTTGCGGATAAGGTTTTAGGTGACGGAGCAGCAATCGTTCCATCAGAAGGAAAGGTTTATGCACCGGCAGATGGTACGGTGGCAAATATCATGGACAGCAAACATGGAATCATGTTTGTGACAGAAAGTGGAGCAGAAATTCTGATCCACATCGGACTTGATACTGTAAATTTAAATGGTAAATATTTTAAATCCCATGTTTCTGATGGAGATAAGGTAAAAAAAGGAAAGCTTCTTGTGGAATTCGATATGGATGCCATTAAGAAAGAAGGATATGATCTGATCACACCGGTTGTTGTGACCAATATTTCTGATTATATCAAAGCAGTATGCATGGAAAAAGAAGATGCAGCTGTAAATGCAGGAGATAAATTCCTGACTATTGTATAAGAATAACAACGAAACATCAGGCGGAGATAACAGATCCGCCTGATGTTTGTAAAAAGGAGAAAATTAAAATATGAAAAATTATAACCGTATGCCGGAAAACTTTCTCTGGGGCGGAGCAACCGCTGCAAACCAGTATGAAGGCGGTTGGGATGAGGATGGCAGAGGCCCGTCCATTGCAGATATCCTGACAGGAGGAAGTGTGGATAAGGAACGTCGTCTTACACCGCCGGCACCGTTACCGGAAGAATTTTATCCCAATCACCAGGCGACTGATTTTTATCATCACTGGAAAGAGGATATTGCTCTTTTTGCAGAGATGGGATTTAAGGTATATCGTTTTTCTATTTCTTGGTCCAGAGTGTTCCCAAATGGGGATGAGGAAACTCCAAATGAGGAAGGCCTTAAGTTCTACGACAATGTGATCGACGAACTGAGAAAATATAACATTGAGCCGCTGATAACGATCTCTCATTATGAGAATCCCCTTCATCTTTCTCTGGAGTATGGCGGATGGAAAAATCGTAAGATGATCGATTTCTATCTTCGATTTGCAAAGGTTTTATTTGAGAGATATAAAGGTAAGGTAAAATACTGGCTGACTTTTAATGAGATCAATATGCTGACGCAGGACTTTGGTGCGGTATTCTGTGCAGGAATGCTGGACCCGAAGGATGTATGTGAGCAGAGCCGTTATCAGGCAATGCATCACCAGCTGGTAGCAAGTGCACTTGCAGTTTCCATGGCTCATGAGATCGATCCGGAGTTTATGCTTGGCTGTATGCTTGCTTATCACAATGGTTATCCATATACCTGCCATCCGGATGATATCTTATATGCACAGCAGTTTGGCAGATCCACAATTCCATTGCCGGTGATGTTCATGTAAGAGGATATTATCCGGGATTTGCAGCGAGATACTTTGAGGAGCACGGAATCCAGCTGGAGGTTCTTCAGGAGGATAAAGAGATTCTCAAGAAGGGTACGGTGGACTTTTTCACCATCAGCTATTATTCCAGTAGCTGTGTCAGCGTGACAAAGGACGGAGAGAAAACGGCCGGAAATGGAAGTGACAATCTGAAAAATCCATATCTGAAAGCTTCCGACTGGGGCTGGCAGATCGATGCAACTGGTCTTCGCTATGTTCTGAACCAGATCTATGACCGCTATCAGATTCCGATCATGATCGTGGAAAATGGTCTTGGGGCCGTGGATCAGCTGACAGAGGATGGAAAGATTCACGATGATTACCGTATTGAATATATGCGCCGCCATATAGAGCAGATGAAGGAAGCAATCCATGACGGAGTAGATCTGATCGGCTACACCTGCTGGGGCTGTACAGATCTTGTCAGTGCCTCCACTGGAGAATTCAAGAAGCGTTATGGTCTTATCTATGTAAATAAAAATGATGACGGGACCGGAGACTTTTCTAGAATCCGCAAAGATTCTTTTTACTGGTACAAAAAAGTGATTGAATCCTGCGGGGAAGAGCTTTAACTGAATCAACTGCGAAGCAGTTATCTGGTGTAGAATTATGTAGCGAATGCGGTTGCTTTTATCCGGTTGACGACAAAATCCTGGAGTATGACAATGTACTCCGGGATTTTTTTGGAAGGTTGACTTTTACACGGTAAAGTGTAATACTTATTGTAAGTGACGAATGTGAGGAGTGTTTTTTATGCCGGATGAAAAAGTACTGCAGGTAGCGATACTTATATGGGGATGTGTATTTTGTGCCATAGCTGCATTATGTATATTTCTGAGCAGTAATTATGACAGGGAAAAGCGTCGGTATCTTATCCTAATGGAGAGTTTTGCTTCCCTGTTATTGCTGATGGATGCCATGGTGTATATTTTCAACGGATATCCCGGAGTTCCGGGCAGTGTGATGGTCCGTATCTCGAGTTTTCTCGTATTCCTTTTAAGTGACGTAGTCCTGCTGTGTTTTCACATTTATGTGTGTGTTTATCTGTTTTCGAAGAGGGAGCGGAGAACATTAAAAAGAGTAAAAGCCGGATATGTTATTGCTGCCGCAGGGGCTGTTTTTGTGGTGATCTCGCAGTTTACTCACTGGTATTATTACATAGATGTGGATAATTATTACCATCGGGCACCGTTATATATTATGTCAATTCTTCTTCCGGCAGCAGGTATGTTCATTGATCTTACACTTTTGCTCCAGTACAAAAAGAGAGTCAGCAGGAAGCTCCTGTTCTCTATGCTGTCATGCATTGTACTTCCGGCAGTGGCGGCAGCTGTGCAGGCATTCTGGTATGGAATGTCGCTGATCGAGTTTTCTGTTGGTATTTCCATGATCATTATGTTTATCGTGACGATGACGGAGCTGAATCAGGAAATGTATCAGCTGATAAGCAGAGAGGGCAAGATAAAGGAAAGACTTGAGATCGCAACGATACTGAATAAATGCATTGCTGAGTTGATATCAGGAGAAGATGCGGCAATCTCCAATCTGCTGCGTATTATCAGTGGATATTTTGACGGAGATCGCAGTTATATTGTTCAGATCGATGAAAAGAGGAATGTCTGTACAAATACCTATGAGTATGCCATGAACGGAGTGACTGCTGAGAAGGATAATCTTCAGGAGGTTCCCATGGAAATGCTGGATATCTGGATGGACAGCTTTCGGAAAAATGGCCTGTATTATATTCCGGATATTGAGGAGGAGCAGGGGCAGCCGTATTATGAGACTCTGAAGATGCAGGACATTACCAGGCTGCTGGCCGTTCCTTTAAACAGTGACGGAAAGATCATAGGATTTCTCGGGGTAGATAATCCGAGGCTGCATTATGAGGATCATACGCTGCTGTCATCCATACAGTACTTTTTAACGGACAGCCTGAAAGCCAAGGAGCGTAAGGCGTGTCTGCAGTACATGAGTTACCGTGATATGCTGACGACCTTGTATAACAGGAATAGGTATATTCAGGTTCTGGAAGGCATGCAGGCAAAAACAGTGATAAAAACAGGCGTAGCATATATTGATATCAATGGTCTGAAACGGGTGAATGATCTTTACGGACATGAGGCCGGAGACAGGCTGATCATAAATACAGCGCGTTCCATGCTTGCGATTCTGCCGGAAAATGCTTACCGGGTAGGTGGCGATGAATTTGTACTCATCTGTTTTGATATGGATGAGAAGATTTTTCGGAGTAAGGTTCGGGATATCTGTGACAGCATTGTTGCTAAAAGGATCAGTGTTTCTGTTGGCGTTGTCTGGGAGGAAAGCTCTTCGGAGCTTGAGACAATGCTGAGAAGAGCAGATGATCTTATGTATGCGGAAAAAAAGAAATATTATGAAAAGCATGGAACGATGTGAAGGTATGCAGCAGAGTGTAAGAGGAGGTCAGAAGAAAATTCTGACAATGCTGTGCCCGGTATTTTTATACCGGGCATTTCGTTTGTGCTAAAAGAAACGCCGGAATAAAAATATCGGACGAAATTTTGAAAGATTTTCTGTAACGTTTTTGAGATCAGTGCGTCTTATAAGTGAGAAGGGAGGAAAGAGAAAAACCGATGAACATAGAGGAACTTTACCGGACATATTTTGACATTGTATATCGGTATATCCGTTCTATCTCACAGGATGGATCGCTGGCTGAGGAAGTGACACAGGAGACATTTTTTAAAGCTCTGGAAAAGATAGATCAGTTCCGGGGTGACTGTGATGTGCGGGTGTGGCTCTGCCAGATCGCAAAGAATACGTTGTACGATCATCTGAAAAAACAGAAGAAGCAACTTCTCGGGGATGAGAAGCTGGAAAAAACAGAAAGCGCTGGCGGAGAGCTTCTGGAGGAAAAGCTGGCGCAGCGGAGCCAGGCTATGGAAATCCACAAGGTTCTGCATAGACTTTCGGAACCGTACAAAGAAGTTTTTTCCCTGCGGACCTTCGGAGAGCTGACCTTCCGTGAGATTGGAATGCTTTTTGGAAAAAGTGAAAACTGGGCGCGGGTGATTTATTACCGTGCAAGAGTAAAGATCAGAGAGGAGCTGGAGCAATGAGGATCACATGTGATGTAATACAGGATCTGATGCCATCTTATGTGGACGGCATTTTAAGTGAAGACAGTCAGGCGTTGGTAAAAGAGCATATGGAAGCTTGTAAGGAATGCAGAAAAATGTTGGAGATCATGAAAGAGGAGCAGGGAAAAGAGCAGGCTCAAATAAGACCATCTGCAGCCTCCGGAGTACGACGCAGAGCTGGTGAAACGGAGAATATCGGAAGCGCAGCCGCGCTGAAAAAAATCCGGAAAAAATTAATAATACGCAGAGTGCTGACAGCAGCAGTGGTAGTTATCCTGACACTCATCGCTGCGGCAGCAGGCTACAACCACTGGTATTTCGACGAAAAATACATGACCCTGGAAAATAGCGGAATGTACGTAAAAGACAACTGCCTGTATTCTTCCAACAATCTTATTAACCGTATGAAAGTACAGTACACAGAAGATGGAAAAACAGAGTTCGTCTACGCCATTGACGCGCCATATGCAGGAACTCTGGAACTGAAAGGCGATGACATGCTGCTTCAGGATTTTTCCAAAAAGACAGAGGAAGTATCACCGGAAGACGACAGCACCCCGGAAACGGTAACAGAGGTTTATTATATGAGTGAGGAGGCCAGAAAGAAGAGCCTGGAATTAACAGAGCTGGAAGCAAAGGGAGATCTGGATGCAGCGGAGAAAATTGTGGATGAGATGAAACAGGAATCGAAGCTGATATGGTCGGAACAAGAGGATAGAAATACCGCATCGTCTATGTTAAAATAAAACCTGGACAGTACAGTGAAAAAGTTCTATAAAAATTCTGTGCTGTAGGCAAAAAAACAGACAGCAGTGAATTTACGTATTTACTGCCGAAGAACAGGGGGACATAAGATGTTATTTGTATGCTATCCAAAATGCAGTACTTGCAAAAAGGCTCAGAAATGGCTGGATGAGAGTGGCGCAGAATATACGTTGCGTGATATTAAGACGGACAATCCAACTGCAGAGGAACTGAAAGCCTGGTGGGAAAAAAGCGGTCTTCCGCTGAAGCGTTTCTTCAATACCAGTGGAAATATTTATAAAGAGATGAAACTGAAAGATAAACTTCTGGAGATGAGTGAGGAAGAGCAGCTTGCGCTTCTTGCAACAGACGGGATGCTTGTGAAACGACCAATCCTTGTTGGGAAAGACAAGGTGCTGGTGGGCGCTAAAGAAAAAGAATGGGAAGAGTATCTGAAATCATGAAAAAGAAACTGAATTATGCGGATATCGTTAAGGAAACTGTGATCCTCACCGTGGCAGTGGCGATCATTGCAGCGGCGGTATATTTTTTCCTAGTGCCAAGCCATACGTCGGTCAGCAGTATTTCCGGTCTTGGAATCGTGCTTTCCAACTTTGTGCCGCTGCAGCTGTCGGCGATTACCATGATCCTGAATGTGGTATTGCTGATCATTGGATTTTTTACCTGTGGAAGAGAGTTTGGAGTTAAGACGGTTTATACCAGTGTAATGCTGCCGTTGTTTCTGGGATTGTTTGAGATCATTTTTCCAAATTTCGGTTCCATGACAGACAGCCAGGAACTGGATGTTCTGTGTTATATTCTGGTAGTGAGTGTGGGACTTAGCATTCTTTTTAACAGGAATGCATCCTCAGGCGGACTGGATATCGTGGCGAAGATCATGAATAAGTATCTCCACATGGAACTTGGAAAAGCCATGTCTCTTTCCGGTATGTGCGTGGCACTTTCCGCGGCGCTTGTGTATGATAAAAAGACGGTGGTCTTAAGTATTCTGGGAACGTATTTTAACGGAATCGTTCTGGATCATTTTATTTTTGACAATAATATCAAGCGGCGTGTCTGCATCATCACGAAAAAGGAAGAGGAGCTGAGGCAGTTTATCATTCATGACCTGCACAGCGGAGCCACGATCTATGAGGCCATCGGAGCCTATAACATGGAAAAACGCCGTGAGATCATCACCATCGTAGATAAAGGTGAATATCAGAAGCTGATGAAGTTTATAAACCAGGAGGACCCGAAAGCGTTTATCACGGTTTATAATGTATCGAATATGCGGTATCAGCCGAAGAAATAAGAATATTTTGCTGGAATAAAAAAAAACTCCCGGGACAAAACTCCCGGGAATTTTTTTGCCATATTTTACAGGAAAATATATTTCAGGATAAACAGCACTGCCAGTACATACATCAGAGCGCTGATCTTCTTTTCTTTTGCCTTACCTGTGATCAGGTTGATTGCTACGTATGTGATAATTCCCATGGAGATACCTTCGGAAATGCTGTAGAAGAACGGCATTGCGATGATACATACATAACATGGGATCGCCTCGGACATATCGCTGAAATCAATGCTGATAACATTGCTGAGCATGTACAGACCGACGATCACCAGAGCCGGAGCTGTGGCAAAGGACGGGATTGCCAGGAAGATCGGAGACAGGAACAGGGACAGGCCAAATAAGATGGCAGTTGTCACTGCGGTAAGTCCGGTTCTTCCGCCTTCGGATACACCGGAAGCACTTTCTACGAAGGTAGTGGTTGTGGATGTACCAAGAACTGCACCGGCAGTTGTTGCAACTGCATCTGCAAGAAGTGCGCCCTTGATGTTAGGAAGCTTGCCATTTTCATCCAGCATGCCTGCTTTAGAAGAGACACCAACGAGAGTTCCAAGAGTATCAAAAAGATCTACAAATAAAAATGCAAACAGGATAACAAGGAAATCCAGTGAGAAAACTCCGTCAAACTGCAGCTTCGCAAAGATCGGAGCAAGGCTCGGGATAGAGAGTCCGTTGCTGAAATCCGGGAGCAGGCTGTAGAAGCCGATCTCCGGGTTCGGAACATAAAGTCCGGCGAACTGACAGATGATTCCAAGTCCCCATGTGATCAGGATACCCCAGAGGATGTTTCCCTTTACATTCTTAACAACCAGGATTCCAGTTACGATGATACCGATCAGAGCCAGGATAACGGTGATCCCAACGTTGTTGAAGGAAGCCTCCACACCCTTGGCTGCGTTGTAGCCATCTACAGAGAAAAGCTGCAGCAGAGTGGAGCCGCCGATCACGATATTGGCATTCTGTAATCCTACAAATGCGATGAAAAGACCGATACCAAGCTGACTGCGGATTTCAGGTTCAGAGGGATCGCATTGAAGATCGCTTCACGTACATTGGTAAGTGAAAGAACGATAAATACGATACCTTCTGCAAAAACTGCGGTCAGTGCATACTGCCAGCTGTATCCCATACCGATAACAACTGTATAGGCAAAGTATGCGTTCAGACCCATTCCGGGTGCCAGTGCAAACGGGTAGTTGGCGAAGATCGCCATCAGCAGCGTTCCCAGGAAGGCTGCCAGTGCGGTAGCTGTGAATACAGCTCCGGAATCCATGCCGGTCGCAGACAGGATGTTCGGGTTAACTGCCAGGATATACGCCATTGTCATGAAGGTGGTGATACCTGCCAGAACCTCAGTTTTGGCGTCCGTTTTGTTTGCGGACAGCTTGAAGATTTTTTCTAACATATTTCTTTCCCTTTCTTAAATATGTTTTTGGACAACATGTCTATTTTATCATATAAAAATTTCGTATGCAATCATTAGTGCTTAACAGATATTGTTATGTAAGGTAATTTTTTGCAAAATACTTTTACAAGCAGGTAATTTGTGTGTAAAATACAGAAAAGAGAGTATTCGATTTACAGACGGGTTTATTCTGCAATGAAAGGGGGATGGATAATGTCTGAGAAAAAACTGCGGAACATTACAGATGTGCTCTGTTTTCTGATGATCCTTGGGTACGTGATGTATCTTGTAGCCACCTGGGGAAATCTGCCGGAGAGGGTGCCAATCCATTTTAATGCGCATGGGATCCCGGACCGGTATGGGAAGAAGGGTAGCCTTCTTCTGGAGCCGATTTTGGGGCTGCTGATCCTGGCACTTCTGATGTTCTGTCAGAGATTTCCACAGTGGTGGAATTATCCGGTTGAGGTGACAGAGGAAAACAGAGAGCATATCTTTGAAATCGCGTCAAAAATGATGTCTGTGATCAAACTGTTATCCATTGGAGTATGTCTTGATGCCGGGATCAGCGGGAATCTGGGAACGGCACCTATGTGGCCGGTGTGGATACTGATCACAGGGATTTTCGTGACATTGATCCTGGGGATCCGGGGGATATATAAGGCTGGTAAAGAAACTGGCATGGATGAGGATGATAAATCGTGAAGCGGTCGTGTTTGTGATCATATAGCAGAGTGGAAGGGAAATGTTCGATTTATTGTACTGAATATGGATGGAACCAGCGAAAGCGGATCGCGAATATCCGCTTGGCGAAATTATAATAAAAACAGGAAAGGAATCTCAGGAGGATATGGCAGATACAAGAACAGATGAGCTTTACAGAGCGCTTCAGGATAAGGGCTATCCCGATGAGCTGTGCCGGGAAATCGCCTATAAACATATGAATACCGATTACACAGCTACACGGATGCTGGGGTATTTATACAGGGTGACAAGTCCCAGAGTGGAGGATGTGATCGATGAGATGCTGGCGATCTTAAGTGACCGGGAAGCCATCATCCGGAAGAAAGAGCTGGAGCACGCCCAGGCTACGATCAACAGCGTGTATCGGGAGGGTTTGTAACGGAAATCCCGGAGCTGTGCCAGTGTTGGCGGATCAGAAGCTTCATCCTTTAAGGAAAATCAGGAGATCATGGCTCTGGAGCATCATCTCCTTCCGCAGAAATTCATCATTGATAACTACATCAATATGAACGCACACTTTAATTTTATCCGTTTCTTTTAAACAGTATTGTTATTACGGTAGTGATTACTCTGATCGTAATTTATGCAAGTAATTGAAGATGGACAAAATAGTAATTGTATTAACTGATAAACCATAGTATAATACAAATATGAACACAACATATAAATCAAACAACAATGTCGTCTATTCCTGTAAATACCATGTAGTATGGTGTCCAAAGTATAGACGAAAAGTATTAATTAACGGTGTGGACGTCCGGCTGAAGGAGCTGCTCACAGAGTATGCT
>ENA-OQCS01000021-OQCS01000021.1-human-gut-metagenome-genome-assembly--contig:-NODE-21-length-60253-cov-12.202791_pt1 | contig 60253 bp, 72 predicted proteins | sample MGYA00242757_ERZ504575 | MGnify/ENA primary metagenome ERZ504575 (study PRJEB26092, sample SAMD00036297) | human gut metagenome | host: Homo sapiens | study: EMG produced TPA metagenomics assembly of... | reverse complement strand
AATTTTTTGAATTTTCTATTGACATTATCCCATTCCTGAGTTATTATAAGTGAGCAGTCGACGAGCGGAGCAAACAAAGCGAAGCAAGCCGGTTGAAAAAATGCAGGAATGCGGAATTGGCAGACGCGCAGGCTTCAGGTGCCTGTGGTCGCAAGATCGTGTGGGTTCAAGTCCCATTTCCTGCATTCTTTTTATTTTATCCAAAATCAAAAAAACAGAAGCGCCCAACACCGGCACTTCTGTTTTATTTATTTTTCTTTTTCAGAAAGATCTCGCTCCCGCCCCAGAGAAGCGCACCTGTAAATATGAAAAGATCCGAAATATTAAATACGACCTTCTTAAGCTTCGGATTTTCCACATTCAGGCTCACATAATCCGTGACGTATCCCTTTCTGCGACGTTCCGTATAATTATTCAGACCGCCGCCCCAGGATCATGGAAAGCCCAAGCTTGGATATGCGTGTGCCTTTTTCTCCGAAAGTACGTATATACTCCCAGATTGCACCGCCCAGCACCATAGATGCAAGATCTCTCAGGAATTCTTTATCTTTGTTTTTTAATATTCCAAGCATCATCCCATGATTATGGCAATTTCTTACGATCAGTCTGCCTCCCAGGCACTTTTCCTTCAGATCTTTCTTTTCCGATGTGTTGATTTTTTTCTTTATATAATAGTCTGTACCAAAGATTCCCGCCGTCAGTAAATTCCACAACATTATTCCCCCTCCTTATTTCTGTGGTCTGCATAATATTCAGGCAGGCTCCCACTGGGGAAAGCCTGCCTTATATGCTTATGGTTATTCTGTTTTTTCTTCTATTGTTTCTGTATTTTCCGGATCAGCCGCAGGCTCCTCTGTTTCTGCAGATCCCACTTCCGTTCTTTCCTCTTCCAATTCCGGATCTGATCCTGATGTTTCTGTTTCTGACGCTTCTGCGGTTTTTGCTGCCACTTCTGTAGCTTCTTCTGTTTCTACTACTTCTGACGCTTCTACTGTCTCTTCCGGATCTGCTGCCGCTTCTGTAGCTTCTGCGTTTTCTTCCGCTTCTGTCTCCGGTACTTCTGTCACCTCTGCCTCAGCAGCCTCTTCAAGCTCCTCATCTGCCTGCTCGATCACATCGGCAGCTTTCTCTTCCAGCTCCGCTGTAGGACACGCCGCTCCGCAATACGGACAGAAGCTGGCCTCCCGCATCACCGCCTTATGGCAGGCCGGCAGAACTTCTCCCCTTTACTGGCAGCGATCGCATCTCTGTAGTGATCCGCTCCAGCATGTGCTGCTGATTTCCTCGCAGATAGCTCCCGTCTCACCGTCAACGGCTTCTCCCTGCTCATAACGTGTATAGATCATCTTTCCGATATCCATCATCAGCTTTTCGGTCATACGCTCCTGTGCAGAGAGCTTGTTACGGATCTTCTGGATCTCATAGAGATTCTCTGCTCTGGAACTTAAGCCCTTTGCCTTTCTTGTCAGTGTGTTTCCCAGATCATCCCAAAAACTGCTTTTTGCCATATCTGTCACGCTCCTTTATATATTAAAGAATCTTCTTGTTTCTTATCCTTCCAGTGCCGGGATCTCCTGTCCACGCATAAGGATCTTCGGACCTCCGTTGCCCTGAATGTATCCCTCTGTGATCACGACCTCACCGATATTGTCGTCCTTCGGGATCTCATACATGATATCCAGCATATATTCCTCCAGGATAGCCCGGAGAGCTCTGGCTCCTGTATGGCGTTCCAATGCCTTACGGGCAATGGCATGTAAGGCACCGTCTCAAACTCCAGTTTTACTTCATCCAGTGCCAAAAGCTTCTTGTACTGTTTCAGAATGGCGTTCTTCGGCTCCTTGAGGATCTTCACAAGCATATCTTCCGTCAGCCCGTTCAGGGTAAAGATGATCGGAAGACGACCGATAAATTCCGGAATCATTCCAAATGCACGGAGATCATCTACCGTTACTTTCTCCAGCACATGCGGATCATCATCATATTTGTCCTTCAGATCTGCATAAAATCCGATAGACGCCTGTTTATTCAGTCTTTCTTTGATGATATTCTCAAGATCCGGGAACGCACCGCCACAGATAAACAGAATGTTCCTTGTATTTACAGTCACCATAGGTACCATGGCATTCTTGCTGGTAGCACCCACCGGAACTTCCACTTCACTTCCCTCCAGAAGTTTCAGAAGTCCCTGCTGGACAGCCTCTCCGCTGACATCTCTCTGGTTGGTATTCTTCTTCTTTGCGATCTTATCGATCTCATCGATGAAAATGATCCCGTGCTCTGCCTTCTCCACATCATTATCTGCAGCCGCAAGGAGCTTGGATACTACGCTCTCGATATCATCACCGATATAACCAGCCTCTGTAAGAGATGTGGCATCTGCAATGGCAAGCGGTACCTGAAGAAGTCTGGCAAGCATCTTCACCAGATAAGTCTTACCGCAGCCTGTAGGTCCGATCATCAGCATATTGGATTTCTCGATCTCAATATCATCCATGGTATCTGTGGCAACTCTTTTATAATGGTTGTATACACCTACAGACATTACCTTCTTGGCATATTCCTGTCCGATCACATATTCATCCAGAGTTGCTTTGATCTTATGTGGTGCAGGAATATCTTTGAGATCGATCACCGGCTTCGGAGTCTCTGATTTTTTCTTGATCTTCTTCGCCTGGTTTCCGGGATTCTGGAACTGCTGAGATCGATCATGCTCACATTCGGCATGTTAAAAAGATCGGAATAATTTCCATTGTTCATCTGGGTGTTCATAGTATCAAAGCTTTTCTGCATGCAATCCGCACAGATATGTATATGATTAGGAAGGTCGATCATCTTCCCTGCCTGACTCTCCGGTCTGCGACATAAAAAACAGAATTTCTCGTATTTCTGCTCCTGGTCATTGTCTTTATTATTATCAAACTGATCTGCCATAACATTTCCTTTCTGGTTTTTATTATGCATATTATAGCACATAATCCGGCTGTATCAAATTAAGTTTTTATAAACCGGGAGCTGCATGTTCTTATGCAGCTCCCCGGTTTATAAATGGTTATCCTGTATTTTCTTTTATTTGTCAGAAGAGGGTTTGCTTCCGAGGGTCACTTCAACCGTCTGTTCCTTGTACTCTCCGCTGTTCGCTCTGGAGATCACCACTTCGATGGTTTCTCCTGCCTCATAATACTGCAGCTTATCAACAAGGTCATCCTTGCCGCTTACCTTCTGTCCATCCAGCTTCACAATGATATCGCCTTTTTTGATCCCTGCATTATCTGCTGCGCCGCCTTCCGTTACCTCAGTAATAAAAGCACCTGCCGGCATATTATACATCTGGATGGCTTCTGTTGTAAGATCGGCAGCCTTGACTCCCATATATCCTACCTTGAAGAATCTTCCACCTTATCTCTGGTTTCGCGGTTCATCAGTTCTTCCAGGATCGGCTCTGCCTTGGAGATCGGAATGGCATATCCCATGCCTTCCACCTGACTGTCTGCATACTTGGCCGCATTGATACCGATCACTTCACCGTTCATGTTCAGAAGTGCACCGCCACTGTTTCCGGGATTGATCGCTGCATCAGTCTGGATCAGTCCGCTGGCTTCTCCGTCCTCTGTACCGATGCTTCTGTTAAGGGCACTTATCCATCCGGAGGTAACTGACTGTCCATAGCCCAGTGCATTGCCAATGGCAACCACCTGCTCACCGACTACAAGATCGTCCGAGCTTCCCATCTGTGCGATCTTGATCTCATCCATGGTCTCATCCGGAATATCGGATTTCTCCACTGCCACCACTGCCAGATCATTCTCTTCATCGGTACCTTTGATCTTGGCAGAAACTGCGTTATCCACATCCGCATCTCCATCGGAGCTGCTTGCCATAGCCTGGGTTTCTTCTTCCGCTCCTACCACATCACTGCCTGCAAAGCACACAGTAAGTGTAGTCGCTCCAGATACCACATGGTTGTTAGTCGCAATGAGAAGCTCGCTGTCATTTTCTCCTACAATAATACCGGAACCACTTCCTGCACTCTGATACTGCCTCGTTCCATATCCGAAAAAGCTTGGGATCTCCTGCACACTGACAGATGTAATGGCAACGATAGAAGACATGGTTGCCTGGCTACACCGGCCACTGTACCACTCTCTGCCACAATATCCTTCACAGTAGAATCCGCAGAGCTACTGTCAGTACTGTCCTCTGTCCCGGTAACTGTTTCTGTCTTTCCGATTGTTGTACTGCTGTCATTTCCTCTGTATTTATCTGCTGCAATATTCACGCCCTGAAAAACCACTCCGGCTACCAGCCCAAAGATCACAGCCAGTGCCACCGCAGTGGCTGCTTTCTTTCCAAAGCTGTTGTTGCCTGAAAAATCTCTCTTTTTCCGCGGCTTTTTGGGCGGTATATTTCCACCGGCATAATTACCGGCCTGAGGCTGATGCACCTCATAATGTCCGTATTTTGGTTTCTCCTGCGAAGTGCCTTCACTCTGTCCGGCACCTGCATAACTGTCCTGTCCGCTCTCCTGCATCCTGCGTCCCTCAGAATAAGGATGCGTCAGCGGTTTCTGTTCTGCCGAAGCATTCTTATCCTCATCCGGCAAGCCTGTCCCCCATTTATTCTCTTCACTCATGCCTCTGGTGCTCCCTTCTATGTTATCTGATGCATGTATCTGTTACTGCTCACTCCGTTCTCAGTAACATTTATTTCTCTTATAAAAGACAGTTTAACAGGGAATTGTGTTTAAACTGTGATATCTCTTTTAAAAAACCGTGACCTGCTCTTATTTGTTCTTTTTCCAGTATTCCGGATTCATGGTGCAGGATCGGATCATTTTTTCAGGGAGCTTTTTGTATCGTTTTCCGAGAAAATATCCGGCGTATTTGGAAGCGCTCTGCAAAAACAGTCCGGGGATCAGCCATATGTGGCCTGTTTTCAGAAGATATGCCATGCTTTTTTTTACCAGCCGGATGCCCTCACCTTCGGAAGGCACTCCTTCAAAAACCTCCGGATGCTCCGCCTGGGAAACTCCCAGATCAAAATTCCTGTGGAACTGCTGCATACAGGTGTAATTGTGAGAATGATATACACGCGCTTCTGATACATAGGCAACTCCATAGCCTTTTTTTACCATCCAGCCTGCATAGATCATATCTTCATTAAAAATAGCATGCTCCGGAAATCCACCAATCTCATCATAGATCCTGTGATCATAAGCAGCACAGACGTTGGAGCAGAAATATGTTTTGATCCCGTAGGTCTGTACATCTTTTTCCGTTTTCAGACAGGACTGTTCCGGATAATTAAAGGAACGGGTATATTTTTCCAGAAATCTGCAGTCCTTTTTTGGAAGCTGACGCGCATAAGCGGCTCCTGCCTGTGGATTCTCTGCAAGAGCTCCTACCAGTGCTCCGATCAGTTCCCTGTCTGCCGGCATTGCATCCTGTGTCATAAATACAAGGATCTCCGCATCCGAAAGCTCTGCCGCCTGCCTTCTGGTACCGCCATGGTCAAATTCTTCTTTTGTAAGATGCCGGACTTCCACAAGCGGATATTCCTGTTCCCAGGTCTCTTTCCAGAATTTCTTTTCTGTATTCATGACAAGGATCTTATTGATAGGATATTTCTGTGCGCTGAGTCTTTCCAGCAGTTTTTCAAATTCTTCTCCCGGACGGTATGCCGGGATGATCACGTCTGTTTTTAATGTTTTCATATTTGTCTCCTGTCCAGAAAGGACCACCCGTTACTGGATGGTCCCTTCTGCTGGTTGCTTATTTTGATGTTTTATTCATTCTCCGAATAATCTTCTCCGTCGGTATAATCGCTATAATCCGTATCGGAATCGTCCGTATCTGTGCTGTAATCGTCTCCGGAATAATCCGTATCTGTGCTGTAATCGTCTCCGGAGTAATCCGAATCATAATCTGTGTCTGTGCTGTAATCAGCATCATCACTTGTGTCCGTACTGCTGTAATCTGTGGATGTATCTCCCTGCCACGTGTACGAATCATCCGTTGCGTCATTCGGTGTATCTGTCACCGCAGGTGCAGTGTCCTGCACGTCGCCTCCGCCTGCGATATTTGTGATCTGGGCACTTCTGTTGAGTACATCCTGCGTCGGAGTGTAACTGGTGTCTCCATACAGAAACTGATGCATCTTCAGAACATTGGATTCCAGTGTGGTAGGTACGATAACGCTGCCCTTTACCTGGGCAAATTTATAATCATTGGGGAAGCCTGTAGTTTCATCAATACTGTAGCCGATCATAGCCGGGATCATCTTCAGGATCTCTGTTTTGGAAACAGAAGTTTTGACCATCGGGAATACTTGATCCATAATATCAAAGATAGTGGAAAGTCCTGCCTTTTTCGCCTTATCTACGATCATCTGGATCACTCGTCTCTGTCTCTCGGTACGTCCCATATCAAGACTTGCAGTATAACGGATACGGCAGTAGGAGGTAGCCTGTACACCATTAAGATGATAGGTATCTACGATTGCTTCCTCATCCTCCGGCTTCGGATCCGGCAGTTCGATCGGTGTGTAGCTCTTTCCGGTTTCCTCTGATGTCTCCACACAGTAATTGTTCATATGAACGATCTCCGCATAGGAAAGAGGGATGTCCAATCCTCCGAGGCAGTCTACCACAGTTACCAGCGCATTAAAATCAATGGCAACATAATCTGTGATATTCAGATCCAGATTCGTATTCAGCATGGAAACCGCGTTGGTCGGTCCGCCAAATGCATATGCCGAATTGGCTTTGGAATAGGTATCATCCTTTACATTGAGAAGGGTATCTCTATAGACAGACACAAGTTTGACTGCCTTCGTATCATTGTTGATACTCGCAATGATGATGGTATCACTGTTCTCTGTATTCAGCTTCTCATTCTTGCTTCTGTGGTCCAGTCCGAACAGTGCATAGGTGGTATATCCCGTCATCTGCGGTGCCTGATCATTAGTTACAATATCCTGGTCTGCAAGATCTGTTTCCTGGATGTCGATCTTATCCAGTTTGGCTGAGATCTGACCATAAACGAACAGACCTCCGATAAACAGGAGCAGTACGACGATCTCCAGGATAAATAAAATCTTCTTGCTTTTTTTCCGAGGTTTTGACATCTTTTCCTTTTCCCCTTTTTAGTATGCGTTCTTATTAATAAATCCTTTGAATATGGTAAGAAACATGATCTTTATATCAAATCCCACAGACCAGTTTTCGATATAATACAGATCACACTCTATCCTTTTTCTGATAGAAGTATCTCCACGATAGCCATTTACCTGTGCCCACCCGGTAAGACCCGGCCGCACCTGATGCTTGACCATATAACGTGGTATCTCCTCCCTAAACTTTTCTACAAAAAACGGCCGCTCCGGTCTTGGTCCCACAAGACTCATCTCACCCTTCAGAATGTTAAAAAGCTGTGGAAGCTCATCCAGACTGGTATGACGCATAAATTTACCGATTCCGGTAACTCTTGGATCGTTCTTTACTGTCCACGCCTTTTTTTCTTCTGATTCTTTCTGGATCTCCATGGAACGGAATTTATACATCCGGAAAGTCTGATTGTGAAGCCCGACACGTTCCTGCTTATAGATCAGCGGGCCCGGCGAAGTCAGCTTGATCAGCATACACAACACCAGCATCACTGGTGAGGACACAATGATCGCAACGATCGCGCCTGCAATATCCATAGATCTCTTGATCAGTGCATTAAACGTGTTGCTCAGGGGCACATACCGGATATTGATCACCGGAAGCCCGAGAATATCTTCTGTATATGGTTTGGTCGGAATAATATTATTATAATCCGGAATAAATTTTGTGTGCACGCCGGATTTTTCACAGAGTGCAACGATCTCTTCCAGACGATAATACTCACTTAAGCCCAGGGTAATGGCTATCTCATCCAGACGACTGGATGGAAGGATGATCATCAGATTGGCGATTCGACCGATCACCTTAACGCCCTTATAAGTAGTGCCTGCCGGCACATTGTCATCCAGTATGCCCCTGATCACGTATCCCCATTGCGGATTCTGCAGGATCCTGTCTACATATTCCTCGGCAGCACGGCTGTATCCTACCAGCAGCACCTGTTTCTGGTTCATTCCTTTTTTGCGCATATCCCGGAGAATGTAAAATATAACCATACGCACAAACCATTCCAGGACGATATTGATCACACAGAAAGAAACCAGAGTAAGACGGGAATAGTCCAGCTCTTTAAAATTGTAAAGTGCAAACATGATGATAAGGAGCCCTAACGCATTTGCCTTCACAATTCCGGCAAGTACGAGACGACGCCCCTGCATTCGCATCGGTGTATAAAGATCAAAGGCCTGATAAAGAAGTAAATATCCCGGAATAATGAATATCAGCATAAACATATATTCCTGGACGGTCTTGGACTGGACCGCCGAATGCTCAAAAATTCCCTGAAAACGGATCAGCCAGGCCAGGGCATAGGAGGCCGCGATCACAAATACATCGATCAGCATATGGAGACGACTGAAATTTTTCTGGTTGTCTTTAATCAATTTCCGCCACCTCATTTAAGTTCATTGCTTTTATCTTATAATAGATGAAAACCAAAAGCAATAAAATCTTCCCTCCGAAATATAAAAATTCTGTGAAAATATGGTGTCTTAACCGGCAAAACGCCTAAAAATGTTGATCCAGAGTTCAAACTGGAGCTGTATATAACGCGGAAGATTCCTCATGGAAAATCTGACTTTTTTGTTTTTGCGGCTGATCTGAAAGCCGTTTTTGATGCCTGCAAGGTACTCACGTCCGAATCCCTTGGACGCAAAAAACAGGATCTTCGCACCGAATCCCACCAGAAAAAACGGAAGGTTCAGCACGATCTGGAGAAACGGCATATTCTTATAGATAAGATAAATATTGTTTCTGGAAGAATACCGGATCTTAAACTGATTATATCTGGATCCGCTAGTACCGCTTCCTACATGATAAACTTTCGCTTTTGGAGCATACCAGTTCTGATAACCGCAGATTCTGGCCCGATAACCGATATCCAGATCCTCCAGATAAGCAAAATGCTCCTCATCAAAATCTCCGATCCTGTCAATAAATTTCTTCCGGTAGATCGCAGCTCCCGCACAGGTGGAAAAAATCTTCTGCTCTCGGTCATAATGGCGGATGTCCTTGCCTTTTCCCCTGGCAAAAGCCCAGCCAAGGGCACAGTAATAATTTCCGGCATCATCCATCTTGTCCCTGTCATGAAGCTGGATCATCTTTGCCTGACAGGAAAATGCCTTCTTATGTCTGCGCAGGGCAGCAACCATCTCCTCCAGGAAATCCGGTTCCGCTTCCGTATCATTGTTCAGAAGCAACACATATGGGGAACGTGCCGCATGGATCCCTTCATTGACGGCTCTGCTGAAACCGTAATTCTCCGGAAGCTGTATCATGTGTACCCATGGATATTCCGCTGAAACAAATGCACAGCTGCCATCAGTGGAACCATTATCCACTAGTATAACCTCAAAATTACGGATAGTCTGTCTTTCAAGACTGGAAAGAACACCATCCAGATATGCCATTCCGTTAAAGTTTGGTATGACTACTGATACTTCCTGCATTGCTTTATCCCTTCTTCTTTCCCATTCCCGGAAGGGGCTTCAGGGAATAATTCCATTTGGTTAAAGAAAGATTTTTGTTATAGTATGGATCTCCTTTTTTCAGGATATCCAGCCAGTGACAGCGCATGTATTCGATCTCCGTCTGGAAACGGCGGACCTTTTCCTCGCTGTCCTCAGTGCCTCTTGACTTGGATTCGTAATGATAGAGCTTCACATACGGATCATAGACGATCAGATGGCCGTGGCTTCGCACCTTCAGACAGAGATCCACATCATTAAACGCAACTGCAAGCTCTTCCGTAAAGCCTCCTGCCTCCAGAAAAACTTCCTTCTTCATCATCATACATGCTGCAGTCACACAGCTCATATCCTGCAGAAGAGAGGCCTTATGGAGATATCCGGTACGCTCTGCCGGCATATTCACAAACATGTTCCCGGCAATTCCGCCCATTCCCACCACGCAGCCTGCATGCTGAATGGTGTTATCCGGATAGATCAGCTTGACGCCAACTGCACCTGTTTCCTTACGCTGCACACGCTCAGCATCTCTGACATCCAGTCCGGATCGATGACCTTTACGTCATTATTCAGAAAAAGCAGATAATCTCCCTTGGCATGGCGCACCCCGAAATTGTTGATGGCAGAATAGTTGAAGCCTTTTTTCCAGCGGATCAGATGGACCCTGGGATCCTCCGAAAGCTTTCTGTAATACCGGAAGATCTCTTCGGAGCTGCTGTTATTCTCCACAATGATGATCTCGTAATTTTTGTAGGCAGTTTTTTCAAAAATGGATTCCACGCAGGCCTGAAGCGTTTCTTTCTCCTCACGGTTCGGAATGATAACAGAAACCAGAGGTTCTCCCTGCACCGGATACTTCACACGGTAAAATCCAAAATCCGGAGTATGCTCCACGGTTCCCGGAGTTCCGGTCCGTTTGAGATTCCCCTCAATGGCACGTCTGCCGGCTTCAAAAGCATACATCTTGCTTGCCGGATTATCTGCTGTGGAGGATTTGTGGGTCCTCCAGTGATAAAGGATCTCCGGTACATGGACCACTTTCCTTGCCTGCTCCACACAGCGGAAAATGAAATCATAATCCTGGGCGCCGTCAAATTCCCGGCGAAATCCGCCCACTGTCTGCACTACGGAACGTCTTACCACCAGAAAATGGCAGATATAATTATTGGATCTTAAAAGATCCAGGTTAAAGTCCGGTTTCAGATGGGGCTGAAAATGTTCAGAAAGATCTGTCGTGACCTTATCCTCATCTGTATAGATCACATCCGCCTCCGGATGCTCCTCCAGTGCCGCCGCGATCTCATACAATGCATTAGGTGCCAGCAGATCATCATGATCCAGAAGTGCGATAAAATCACCCTCTGCCATGGCAAAAGCTGCGTTTGTATTTTCTGCAATGCCAAGATTCTCTTTCAGATCCTGATAGCGGATCCTCCTGTCCATCTCTGCATAGGATCTCAGCACAGTCTGCATGTCCGGATCCTCCGGGCTTCCGTTTGCCAGACACAGCTCCCAGTTCTCATATGTCTGTGCAAGGAGAGAGTCCAGCATCTGTCTTAAAAAACGCTCCGGTGTCAGATATGCAGGTACCACAATGCTGATCAACGGCCCATCCGGAAATTTGCGTTTCCGCTGCTTCTCCAGTGTTTCCTCGTCAGGTCTGTATGCCTCATACCATGGTCCGTAAGGAACCTCTTCCGGTTCAAAACGTTCATGAAGCCGGATCCAGAACTCTTTCAGACCATAATGCTTCAGGTATCTTAAGCCCTTCTGTACTGTATAGGGGGAAAGCTTCTTTATAAGTCTGTCCCATTGGATCTTTCCTGTAGAATCATCTTTACTCATATATTATCTCCGTATTACTCAGTTTGCTGTTACTGTTCACTCTGTTCTCAGTAACAGTTTGATGAACATATTTTACCATTCCATCATTTTTTTTGCAAGGAAGAGAGGAAATGTGTTATACTGAGCTTACGTATGTATTGCTTACATAAGAATTATTTTTTATACAGGAGTACCATTTATCATGAAAAAATCAAGAATAACCACAGCGCTTCTGGCTATTGGGATCTCCGCTTCCATGGTGTTCCAGACTCCAGTTTTCGCCACAGAAGAAACCGCTGTTGCTGTATCCTCCGGTGTTACCACCAATGGGATCAGCGGATGGCCTCAGGGGCCTGAGATCACTTCCGCATCTGCCGTGATCATGGAAGATACTTCCGATACGATTCTCTATGCCAAGGATATGGACACCACGCTTTCTCCGGCCGGCGCAGTTAAGATCATGACCTGTCTTCTGGCACTGGAGAACAGCCAGCTTGACGATCAGGTTACCATGACAGAAACCGGTGTATCCGGTGTTACAGACGGAGGCGCTCATATTTCCTCACAGCTCGGAGAGGTATTTACCATGGAGCAGTGCCTTTACGCTCTGATGCTGGCCTCTGCCAATGACATTGCTCTCCAGGTCGCAGAACAGATCGGCGGATCTGTGGATGCCTTTGTCCAGAAAATGAACGACCGTGCCCGAGAACTTGGATGCACCAATACGGTATTTACCAATCCTACCGGTCTCCCGGATGACAACCAGCATACCACAGCACATGATCTGGCTCTGATCATGCAGGCGGCTATCCGTAATGACAGCTTCCGCACCATCTCCGGAGCCACCTCCTATACGATCCCGGCTACCAATGTTTCCGGCGGTACCCGTAACCTGACAAGCTCTTTTACCATGACAGATCCTGCATCCGCTTCCTATTATGAAGGATGTATCGGCGGTCGTGAAAGTACCACCACTGCTTCCGGAAGCGTTCTTGTCACAGCTGCACAGCGAAATGGTACTACTCTGATCGCAGTAGTCATGAACGGAGCGACCGGTCAGACAGCCAACGAAGCGATCTCACTTCTGGATTACGGTTTTTCCAATTTCCAGCTTCTGAATCTCAGCGAGGATGATTTTCACATCCTGTCCGGCGGCACTGTAATGGTTCCATCCGGTGCGACCGCAGACGACCTGACTACGGAAGATACGGAATCTGATGGTCAGATCTTACGCACCTATTCCTTTGGCGGAACTCAGGTGGGAACTGCAGTTGTCGAGGATTCCTCCCAGGAAAGCTCTTCCGATGTACTGGAAAATGATGAAAACATGGATTCTGCAAAAGCTTATTCCGAATCCAGATCCCAGATCCGTATTTTGCCATTGGCGGTGTGGGCATCCTGCTCCTTATCCTTCTGCTGTGGCGCATGATCCGGATCATCCGTTCCTGATCTTGGTTCCCAGGCAAATATATTTCAGAATCAAAAATCCCTCCTATGTACGGTCATATCCGGATACATAGAAGGGATTTTTTTCTGCCATCTCACCCATCGGGGTGTCAGCCATAAAACGGAACTACCAGGAAGATATAGCATAAAAACGGCGAAGCAGCCAGAAGTGCTGTCAGGACCCGGTATATCCACATTCTGATATTTTCCTTTTTTACAAAACGCTCAAGCAGACGATTCCAGCCGGCTGTCACAAAATACATGGCCGGATACAGTGCCGGCATGATATAACGTCCCTGTGCCTGGTTGTCACTATAATATACATAATACATAAACAGACCCACAGGGATCAGGATCAGAAGGATCAGCAGCAGATGAAAGATCCCTTTTCTGTCCCATTTATCGTACACGGTTATTGTTTTTATCTTCAGCTTTTCACTTCCTGCTGCTTTTCGTTCTTTTACCACAGTACGTTTCTTCGGATAAAATATTCCCAGCATGGTCAAAATACCGATCCCACCCATTCCAAAGAACAGGAAATATGCCTTGCTCACACTATAAGGCATATAGATCTGCATCAGGCCAAAGGTTCCGATAAAGCTTACCAGAACTGTCAGCAGCCAGTTATGCTGCCAGCCCGGGTCCTGATACAGAAGGATATCCTTCCATGACCAGTTCAGCTTCTCCGGTGTAGGGTATCTGGACGGTCTGTAATCAACAGCCGCATATTTTTCCGCACACTGTGCACAGGCTTTTCTTCCGATAAGATCTCCGTCATAGAGAACGGCATTTCGTATAAACCACCAGCCGCATAAGGCAAGGGTTACTGCCGCGATCACGATCCCTCTCCGGAGCAGAAATGCAACTCTCTGTTTTACCGGCTCTTCCCTGCACAGAAGGACTGTCAGGCAGAAAAACAGGAAGCTGCATAAGATCCATCCGTAGGCATTATAGTAGGACAGTGCACAGACTGCCATTCCAACAGCCAGAAGGATCGAATTTCTGAAGCTCCAGTCTCTCGCTTCCAGATAACAGGACCAGGAATACAGGATCATCGCCATGGATAAAAGCGCCAGGGAATCCGTGTTTACATAAGTTCCCAGAAACAATGCCTGCGGCATAAAGCCTGCCAGTGCGGCAAACAGCCATCTTCCCTCTTTCGGAAAAAGCTTTCCGGATGCTTTCACCACAAAATATACCGCTCCAGTCACAAAGAGCACATCTGCCATCCTCGCCGCATGGAGTAATCCGTCTGCAGATGCATGGAACAAACCTGCGATCCCCATAAAGACAGCAGATACCATATAGGAAAGGATCGGATAATAGGCATAGGAAATCCCCCATGTCGCATCACGGATGGTTGGCTCATCTCCAAGAGGCAGCTTTCCCGGATGCTCATGAAGATACTGTGCCACCATGTAGCGCATTTTTTCATCGGGGCCTGCCCCCAGGGGCTGCATAAACGCCCATGCAGTCAGGAGCAGAAATGCTGCCAGGACAAGAACCCCTGCCTGAACTCTCTCATCCTTCCAGATTTTTTTCTTTTCCAAAATATAACCTCCTATATCCGCTTCAGAGAGAAATCCTGGCTCTCCAGTGTAAGGTTCGGATTATAGTAAGGATCTCCGTCACGGAGGATCTCCGGCCAGTGCTTCTCAAAGGAAGCGATCTCGCGGTTAAATCTTGCCACCTTCTCCGGTGTATCCTCAAGACCTCTGGATTTGGATTCATAGTGATAAAGCTCCGCATAAGGATTGTATACAACCAGATATCCGGCTTTTCCCAGACGAAGGCAGAAATCTATGTCATTAAAGGCAACCTGAAATTCCTCACTTAATCCGTGAACCTTATCAAAGGCCTCACGCTTCACCATCATGCAGGCTGCGGTTACAGCGCTGTAATCCTGGGCACAGATGATCCTGTGGCAGTATCCGGTAGCGTCTCTCTTCTGCTGCACAAAGCAGTGTCCCGCAATGCCGCCGAAGCCAACGACTACTCCTGCATGCTGCACGGTATCATCCTCATAATAGAGCCGCGCTCCTACAGCTCCCACATCCGGTCTCATACAGTATCCCAGAAGCTGCTCCAGACAGTCCGGGCTGATGATCTCCGTATCATTGTTGAGAAGAAGCAGATAGTCACCCTTAGCATGAGCAGCTCCGAAATTATTGATGGCAGAATAGTTGAAAATACCATCCAGTACACCACATGGGCTTTCGGATTGGATGCTTCCAGCTCTTTATAGTAAGCAAAGGTCTCATCCTCCGTACTGTTGTTCTCCACGATCACATACTCATAATTGCGGTAAGTTGCCTTTTCTTCAATGGAATCAATACATCTCTTCAGATCATCGATGTGATCCTTGTTTGGGATGATGATGGAGATCAGCGGTTTTTCCTCCCAGAGGAATTTTGTACGGTAAAGTCCAAGATATTCACCCTTTTCGATTTCCACCGGAACTCCGAGCCTGTCATAATGAGCCTTGATGGCACGTGCTCCTGCATCAAAGGCATACATCTTGCTTTCCGGATTCTCTGCTGTGGAATCCTCATGGCATCTCCAGTGATAAAGGATCCTGGGGATATGATGGATCTGCTCTCTTCCCGCAGCTTCCACACAGCGGAACACAAAATCATAATCCTGTGCACCGTCAAATTCCTTTTTCAGCATTCCGATCTGATCCACGATTTCTTTTTTTACGACAAAAAGATGACAGATGTAGTTTACTGTACACAAAAGATCAATATTGAAGTCCGGTTTGAAATGCGGCTGAAAGAATTTGTGCCCGTCCATGGACATCTTATCTTCATCGGAATACAGAACCTTAAGCTCCGGATCCTCATTCAGCGCTTTCACACACCGGAACAGAGCGTCCGGCGTCAGCTCATCATCATGATCTGCAAACACGATAAAATCTCCTGTTGCCGCTTTCATGGCCGCATTGGTATTCTCTGCGATCTGAAGTGCCTGGTCGTTGCGGATCACACGGATCCTGTCATCACTTTTTTCCAGCCTGTTCAGATAATCGGTAAGAGGAGAATCTGCTCCGCTTCCGTCGGAAAGACAGAGTTCCCAGTTCCCGTAGGTCTGGGCTTCTATGGAATCTACCAGCTGCTGGAGATATTTTTCCGGTGTTTTGTAAAGCGGGATCACAATACTGAATTTTGGATTCCTGGAAAATTTCGTTTTTCTTTCTTCTGCAAGCTCTGCCTTGTCCGGCAGATGCTTCACAATCCATTTGGAATAATCCACCGGACGGTTTTTACGGTCCAGCACCTTTCCAAATACCTTTCCGGTAAGGGCTGCTGCCCCGTGAAGCTTCATGTAACGGCTTCCCTTACGGAAATATACCGCAACTTCTCCGCAAGGCGCTTCTGTGGCTGCAGATGTACCAGACGAAGCGTCCGCACATTGCCTGCCTCAAATACAATGTAGAATTCCTTCACACTGTCATAATGGAATTCAAAGAAAAAACCGCTCTTCTCATCGATCTCTGTTTCCTGGTACTGATTCTGTACATCCACACGTTTCAGTCTGGTGATCTCGCAGGGGATTTCCTTCCGGCTGCGATCCTCCAGGCGTATGGTCAGGGGGCTGTTAAAGGCTGCCCAGCCACGGACACGGCAGATCTTTTCCCCGGCTTCCACCTCGATGCTCTCAATAAAGTACTGCGGTTTTCCCTGTTTCCTGTAAAGCTGTGCTGCCGAAACAGAAAACCACCGGATACGTTTTTCACCCTTTACCGCATAAACAACAAGCTTCTTTTTGCCCTCCAGATCCGGCAGCAGATTTCCATCTGCACACGTTCTCCGTTTACCAGATCCAGATCCTTAAAGCGCTCCAGGGCGCTGACACGCTCCTGGGCACTGATGGCTGCCGGAAGCTTTTCCCCGTCAAGAACGGCTTCCGGCTTATGATCCTTCGGCCAGGTTCCCTGAAGGTGATACAGAGAACTGTCCTTCAGGTCAAACCTGTCCTTTTCTACTTCGTATAGCTCTCGCTGCATAACAATTCCTCCATTGCATCCTTTCCGGTATTTACTGTAAGGTAATGTTCCATAACCTTCTGATGTGCAGCCTCACCCATGGCTTTTCTGGCCTTCTCATCAGTAACCAGAGCTTCCAAGGCATTGACCCACTCTTCTTTTGTGGTGCACATCCAGCCATCTTTTCCGTTTTCGACCACGTATTCCATCTCACAGTTACGGCTCATGACACTCGGAACCTTTACAAGGGCAGCCTCTGTCCACTTATTCTCGGATTTGCACCAGTGGAACAGGCTGTTCTCCAGTGGCATCAGATTGATATCAAGTCCTGCGATCACGGCAGGCAGCTGTCTCCAGTCCATAAACGGAAGCTTCTCGATGCGGTTCTGCACCGGCTCCATTCCGGATTCATCCAATACACCCACCAGCTTCAGGTAAACCTCCGGGTGGCGCTCCATCACCTCCAGAAGTGCTGCCTCCACCTGGGCAAAATCCTGATCATGCGTTTTGGAACCACTTAAATATCCGATATAGATCCGGTCTTTAGCCTTGTCTGTCTGCTCCACAGCCTCGTGAGACAAGATCTCCATCTCCATACTCATACAGTTTCGGTTGATCACCACCGGTTTTTCCGGAAATTCTTCCCGGATCTCTCCTGCCAGTGTCTCCGTAGATGTAAAATATCCGTCGCAGAATCCCATACATCCGCGGATACGGTCTGTAGTTGTGCGGAAGTCACTGTACTCGCTTCCCTTCAGGAAATGCAGCCCGGAAATTTTTTCGTAATTAAATACCAGGTCATCCACATCATAGTAAACAGGGATTCCGGCTGCTTTCGCCCGGTTGGCAAGCAGTTCTGCTTCCATCAGCTTGCTGCAGCGGTACATCACGATCGCTGTATATTCCTCGATCTTTTCCTGCTCTGCCTGGTCTATCTGGATAAACTTCGATGCATAGCCTTTAAGGATCAGCTGCTCCCGGAAATGCTCCACACGATATCTGGAAGCAAAGGAAATCTCCTCTCCTACGAAAAGAAGCCTGCGTTTTTCCACAGGGAGCTCACTTTCGCCGAGAGTTTTCCACAGAGAAATCATCTCTTCCACAATATTCTCCGGCTTCTCATCTTTCAGGACAAGGCCCTTGGCATAGCGTTTCACACGTTCTACAGGTGCACCTACCGGAAGTACCGCTACCGGAAATCCCATGGAAATGATCTCCGAGGTTGTGTAGGAGAAGGTCTCCGGCCATACGGACGGGATCAGGAACATATCAATATCCTGCTCCAGGGTAAGTCTTGGAATCTCCTCTCTTGTATATCTTCCTGTCTGGGAAAATACCGGACTTTCGATCTCTTCGTCGGAAGTACCGATCAGTCTCAGACGGATATTCAGTTCATTCTCTTCGATATATCCTGCAAGCGCCTTCACAACCTCCAGGCCTTTTTGTAGCAGAGTACGCCGATAAGACCAATGTTAAAGGTCTCTGTTGTTTTTTTATTTTTTTCACTGCCGGAAGGTAATGGGGTGCATGCGGGATCACATGGAGATTGTATACATCCGGATAAGCACGCTTGAACAGCCTTGCCGTATCATCGGAAAATGCACGGATCTCATCACAGTTTGACAGAAATTCCCGGAATTTTGTACGCCAGAGCGTTCCGGTTCCGTATTCTGTGCAGGCATTGCTGCGGTTATCCGGAATACATTTATCGCAGACCTCACAGGATGGAACACCACAGTATTTTCCTTCTGCATCGATCAGATTCACTGCCGGGCAAAGGGCAAAGAAATCATGAAGAAGCATAAGGAGCTTCGCACCCTGCTCTCTCTTAAGACGCAGGATACGTTCCAGGGTTCCGTAAAGATTCTGATAGGTTACAAGCTCGTTGATCCAGATCTCATCCACACGCATCAGCTCACCAAGGGCAGTTTCCAGATCATTTGCAAAAAATTCCATCTCATACTGCTTATACTGATACGTAAAGTAAAAACGATTGCTTACGATATTATAGCGGATGGTCACAAAACGGTATCCTTCCCGCAGAGCCAGACGTCTTTTTTCCACAAGATAAGCCGTTGCACCGCCGCCAAGATCATGGTCAAAGGCCACAATGGTAGGCACATCCAGCTTCCTGTTGAGAAGCTTCATTTCCACGTAGAGTCTTACCGGACGAAGCGGGTCTCTTCTGCAGTAATCCGCAGTATCCTTGTTGTAATCCGGATGCTTGCGGAGCAGCGCCTCACTGTGCTCTTTCAGAAGTCTCTGCTTTTCCTCAGACGGGAAGCTTCCACCATGCTTGTGATATACAAACAGGTTATCCACATGCACGTTCTCATAGCCTGCAGCTATGGCACGCTGGCACCAGTCATTCTCCTCACCGTAGCCTTTTCCGAAATTCTCCTCATCCAGAAGGCCAACCTCCTGGATCGCTTTCAGGTTCATACCCATGCAGAAGCCCACACCGGTAGCATAGCCGGATACTGCGGACGGATCATGCGGAATTCATCATCGATCTCCCACAGCGGCATTCCCTCAAACAGTTTGTTATCCCGGCAGAAATCCGGGAAGCTGCAGATGGTTCCGCAGGTGGTAAACGGTGTAGTGGTTGCAATGTTTTCCTTGGCAAAGATCGGAAGCATCAGGCGCTCCAGCCACTCTTCCGGAACCTCCACATCTGTATTTACAAGAGCCACATGATTTTCCGCCATCTTTAATCCACGGTTTACAGACGGAAGAAAGCCCATATTGGTCTCATTATTCAGAAGTACCACATTGTCATGCTCTGCGGCATATTTTTCCAGATAGTTTCCTACCTCAGGATCCGGACTCTTGTCATTTACGATGATCAGACGATAAGGAACCTTTGTCTTTTCAATTCCGGAAAACAGGGCATCAAAATACTCCAGTCCGTTGTAAACCGGCACGATCACATCCACCTTCTGCTGATAGACTGCCTGTGGATATGCCTTTCTCGCACTGCGTATATGACGCTGTTTGAAATGACGGAGATTTCCGATACTCTTCGGATCTTCGATCGCGTATACCAGAAGCTCTTTCTGATCCCTGGTTCCCGGGATCTTTCCGATAAGGAATCTTCCGGTATCCGCTGCGGTTCCGTATTCCAGGAAAACAGAAGTCTCTGCCGGCGCAAGAACCGTTGCCAAGAAAGAAAATCCGGCACTTTCCGCATCCGGATTTCCAATGGCATTAGCCACATCCGTACGGTAGATCGTAGTACAGGAAGCCTCCTGAAGCTTCTGTGTTCCCTGATAAAATGCGATCCTTGGCTGTCCCATAGACGCAAACGTCGGATCAAAGGCCCAGCCAATGGCATTTAAGGTGCCATTCTCATAATGGAAGAAATCAACACTGCCCATACAGGTAGGAGTTGTCTCCACTCCCATCACTGCTGCCGGCTCTGTATGATAACGAAGAACCTTTTTGACCAGTCTCTTTACCTGCGCTTTTTTGCCTGGATGACGAAGGGCCTCTTCCTGCGCACGTGCTGCTTCCTCTGCAGCCTGCTTTGCGGCACGTTCAGCCTCTTTTCTGACACGCTCCTGTTCTCTTCGTACTTCACGCTCTTTTTCAAAGGCCAGAAGCTTTTCCACATCCGGAAGCTCAAGGCAGTCAAGTTTTCCCTCTATTACGATCCTGTCCACATTTTCCGGGTGCGTAACATCGATAAGATAAAAGCCATCGGTGGTAAAAAACGCAGTGGTACTGTTATCCACCTTCATATGGACACCCTGAGGCACAAGCTCCGCACTGCATCCGCAATCCAGACGCTCTATCCTCACTTTCAGGAAATGACCGTTTGCAGGATTCCAGCGGAGATTTCGTATTCCTTTGATACCGGAAAGCGCAAACTCTACCCGGAAACGGTTTCCGGAAAGTTTTCCCTCTGCATAAAGTGTATGCTCTTCACAGAATCCCTCACCAAGATCATAGTACAGCTTGCTGTGCATCTGGTGCTTTTCTCTTTCTCTGTTCACCAGCTCTGTTACGGAAACCGGCACCTTTTTCTGTTCAAACGGGATCAGGGAACCACAGCCCACATACTCATAGACGAAATGCATGGTCCAATCCATAAATATCTCATAGTCTGTATAGCTGATATCAAACTCCGCCATCATCTCATCCTCATGACATAACCGCGCAGCTCAGAAACATGTGTATACAGTTCATGGATCAGGCGCCACATGATAAAATTCACAGGCACAGGGAAATCAAACATCCACTCATAATCTATGATCTGATTTTCCTTTTCTCCCATAAAGATGTTGCTGCAGATCAGGTCCACATTGGCCGGGCAGACACATTCGTAATCCTCTCTTCCCGGATGATCACCAAATACCTCGCGGAACTCTCCGGTCCTGTAATCCACAATCTGACGAGCCCCGAAAATTCCTGATAGAATTTTTTAAGAAGGGCCTTGATCTCTTCAAGATCTTCTTTCTGGGCAAGCTCTGCGATTTCCTGGTGAAGAGTTTTTCCAGTAAGGAGCGGATAAGAGATCTTTCCGTTTTCTGCCTGCAGGGAAGATTCTTGTATTTATCGGATCCGGTACTCTTTGTTCCGGTTTTTTCCAGTTTTTCCACAAATTCCTCAGCCTGGGGCACCATAGCCTCTTTTTCCGCACGGACCTCTCCGTTCTCCCGGACGATTCTGGTCAGAAGACGGAACTTTTCTTTTCGCTCCTGGTTCAGCTTCACATAAAGGATTTCCTCCGGGTCCTGATTCTCGGTACGTCCTGCCTCCACAAGAAAAGAATTCACAAAGCTGTCCAGGATCTTCTCTTTTTCGAAGGCCTTTACGCCTTCACTTTCTGCAAAAAGATCTGCTGTCTTATCTGTGTATACAGGATAGCTTCTTCCGTAGGAATTGGTATAAAGGCTCTCATCTGTAAAAATCTCTGTCGGAAATTTATAATCCGGATACGGGTAGTAAAAGCGCAGAAAAGGAAAGCCGCTGTTTTCCAGCAGCTCTCCCAGTTCATTCTTGGAAAAGGTGCGCACAGACTGATTTCCCGGATATCCATTGATCCCGAAAAAATGAAGATCTGTGTGATCCTCCGGTGCTCCGGCAAAGTACTTCAATCCCAGTCTGTTCTCAATGGCGATCAGAAGTCTTCCCTCCGGCTTCAGATAAGCGCCCATACGCTGAAGAAATGTCTCGTAAGGAGTTTTTCCCTCGGTAAAGCTCATGGCATACTCCAGCACACCGTTTACTACCACATAGTCGAATTTTTCCGGAAGTCATGTCATTCAGGTTTCCAACCATGATCGTCAGATTTTCCTTATCCCTGTTTCTCGCATAATTGATATCTGCCCGACGTTTGGAAAGCTCCACGGAAGTCACATGACCGGCCTTGCGGCAAAGCATTCCGGTAATGGCTCCGCATCCGGCTCCGATCTCCAGAACGGAATCTGCCTTTTTCAGAGGATACCAGCTTAAGATATTCTCCCGCAGCCCTGAAAATGGTAGACCATTGGAAAACTCACCTCTTCCTCCGGCAGGTCTTCAAAAGATTTGCCTTCCTGTGCCATTTTCAGAAGTGTTTCCTCGATATCCCCATCGGAATAATGATCCTTCGCCGTATAATAATCTAAATTCAACTCCGCCATAGTCGTTCCTCCACTTATTTCACAGATACTTTGGAAAACAGATCAAAATATCCCACTGCTTTCTTATCTGTGATCACGGTCAGGTTACACACATCGTAAAGACGATGAAATACGGTAAAATCGCCGTCTTTATATCCGGTGCAGCCCAGACACAGCATATATTCCCCTGCCTCCAGAGGCATCACCTGTTTGAAGGTGATCTCACGGACATCGCCTGCCTTCTGCGGTTTCAGAGGCGTATGTTCATACATGGTATTGGTTCCTGTGATCTCGGTGCCTTTCAGATCTTTCAGGGTAAATGCAAAGATCGGATCGCTGACATCTGCCTGGAACTTCACTTTCATCTGAACGGAAAATTCCTTGCCTTTTTCGATCACATTGGTGATCATACCTGTATCATCCCGGATGGCAAAATCCACGATCTCGCCAAGCTTACTGCCGTATTCCAGGACCTTGGGATTCAGGTTCAGGCTGTCCTTCATAGCTTTACCGCTTCCGGTATGTGCTTTCAGTGAAACGTCTGCTCCGGCTGCCTGGTTCTCCGTCACCTGTCCCTCTTCTGCATCGTCTGTGTTTTCTTCCAGATCTGCATCGTCATACTGATTGACCAGCACACGACGGTAAAGATTGACCATCTCCTTGGCACCACCCTCTGCAAGCTTCTCACCTTTGTTTAGAAGCACAACACGGTCACAGTATTTTCCGATGCTGCTCAGGTCATGGCTTACAAACAGAATGGTCTTCCCCATTTCCTTGAACTCTTCGAACTTCCGGTAACATTTTGCCTGGAAAAATACATCTCCTACGGAAAGAGCCTCATCAACGATCAGGATCTCCGGATCGATATTGATAGCTACCGCAAAAGCCAGACGCACGAACATACCACTGGAATATGTTTTTACCGGCTGATAGATAAAATCACCGATATCTGCAAAATCCAGAATAGACTGCAGCTTGGCATCGATCTCTTCCCTAGAAAAACCGATCATGCTTCCGTTGAGATATACATTTTCAAGTCCGGAATATTCTCCGTTAAATCCGGCTCCCAGCTCCAGAAGCGCTGAGATCCTTCCGTTTACGGCTATTTCTCCGGCCGTAGGCGAAAGTACGCCGGTGATGATCTTCAGGATCGTGGATTTACCGGAACCATTTGTTCCGATAATTCCCACTGTTTCTCCCTTATGCACCTGAAAGGATACATGGTTGAGCGCATAATGCTCTTTATATTTCTTTTTTCTGGATAATCCCAGGGACTCCTTAAGACGATCCATAGGATTATCGTAAAGCTTGTACATCTTACTGACATCATTTACTGAAATCGCAATATCTTCTGCCATTTTCAACCTCACTTTTGTGTAAATCGTTCACTCTCACAATCTGCCGCCATTCTGCTTTTTATCCTTACAGAGCAAATCCCCCATGGGAACTGTCCGATCCGGATCAGGCGGATATCCGCCATCCGCATTCAATTAAAGCACATCTGCAAAATGCGGCTTCAGACGTTTGAATATCACAGATCCCAGTCCGAAAAGCAGGATCGTAACTACCCAGAAATAGATCGTCCATGAAGCATGGTTCCAGATCCCGATATGCCCAAGCATGGAATCACGGTAGCCCGTAACTACATAGTACATCGGATTCAGCTTAAACAGCTTGATCAGCCATGGATGTGAAGAAAGCATATTGATATCCCACATGATCGGTGTAAGCCATACACCCACCTGAAGAAAAATACTGATGATCTGGGTCAGATCACGGAAAAAAATGACGATCGCACTTGTAGCATACACAAGTCCCAGTACAAAAAGGAAGGTGCAGACAGAGTAATAAATGATCTGCAGTGTATAAAGGCTTGGTGTATATCCGTAGCATGCACATAAGATCAGTGCAAAGGCCACAAAGAAAACATGCACGAAAAGTGCGGAGATGATCTTTACGATGGGAAGGATGCTGATCTTGAATACAACCTTCTTCACAAGATAATTGTATTCGATCAGGGCATTGGTTCCACCGTTTAATGCATCCTGGAAGAAAAACCACGGCACGATACCGGATACCAGATAGAGTACAAAAGGGTAATCCGATACCGTTCCGGCCTTCAGTCTACGGAAAATACAAACCAGTAGACCAGGATCGTTACGATAGGCTGGATAAATGCCCAGACAATACCAAGATAGGATCCTGCATATTTTGTTTTGAAATCATTTTTTGCAAGGCTTAAAACCAGCTTTCGATTCTGGTACAGCTCCGCCGGCAAAGCTAATATTTTCTTCATTCTGCAATTCCTTATCGATTCTTATATTCCTCGAAGCTTCCCCACTTCTGGTCCTTGTCGGAGAAAATAAGCTCCATGCCTTCCGGGATCGGCCACTCAACGTTAATGTCCTTGTCATTCCAGATCAGTCCGCCCTCATCGTTTGGATGATAGAAATCAGAGCACTTGTAGGTGAACTCTGCATTCTCGGAAAGTACTAGGAAACCATGAGCAAATCCCTTAGGAATAAAGAACTGTTTCTTGTTTTCTGCGGAAAGGACTACACCATACCATTTTCCAAAGGTCTTGGAGCCTTCACGAAGGTCAACCGCAACATCAAACACTTCTCCGTTTACCACACGTACCAGTTTATCCTGGGGATAGCTGATCTGGAAATGAAGTCCGCGGAGAACACCGTAACGGGAGCTGGACTGATTGTCCTGAACGAATTCCACATCAATGCCTGCTTCCTTGAAATCGTTATAATTGTATGTTTCCATAAAATATCCTCTGGAATCACCAAATACAGTTGGCTCGATCACTTTCAGTCCTTCAATATCTCCGCACTGTGTTACTTTTATTTTTCCCATTTTTTCTTTCTCCTTTTCTGTTTTGATTTATTTGTGATGTTTCTTTTCTTTTATTCTGAGAGCCGCAAGAAGGGCGATCAGGATCAGGATCATCGCTGCCATGATCATAAGAAGGATCTTACGCAGGGCAGGAATGCTCTTTTTTTCGCTGGTACTCTCTCCGGCTGTACTCTTCTCTGTTGTTTTGCTGTTATCTTCCTCTGCTGATTCTGTGGAAGCTTCCACTTCGGAGCTGTCCGCTTCCTGCTGTCCTCTGCCGCCGCGGTCGGTTCCGGTACCGGTGTATCAGTTGCCTGTGCAACACTTGCGGTACCGATCAGATAATCTCCGAAATAGTAACCGGTTTCTGTTTTCCCATTGGTATTCTCTGACTTCTCGGTAAGGGAATTCAGCTCCACCCCTTTTGGAAGGAATACATAGCCGCCATTTACTTCTGTTTTTGTGAAATTCTCAAATGCGTAATTAAACATAGCTGTACTGTCCATACAGGAATTGGAAAGCTCTGTTCCACGCATAGTCACTGCAATATATGTGGTATTATCTCTGGTCACTCCTGTGACAAGTGTATGCCCTGCCGCAACGGTAGTTCCGGTTTTTCCACCAATGCAGCCTTCATAGTAAAATCCGCTTTCCGGTGCAAACATAGGATGATGGGTATGCAGGATCCTCTGCTGGCTGTTCATATTTGTAGGCTGGATGATATAGTCCGGTGTGCCCACGACCGTACGGAATGTTTCATTTTTCAGGCCTTCTCGGAAGATCAGCGCCATATCCCGTGCTGAAGAATAATGATTATCATCCGGAAGTCCGCTGGAATTTGCAAAATGTGTATTGGTACATCCGATCTCACTGGCGCGCTGGTTCATCATATCGATAAATGCCTGCTCTGTCCCGCCGATATGCTCTGCGATCTGTGCCGCAACGTCATTGGCAGACTGGATGATCAGAGCATGAAGACAATCCTCCATAGTCAGGACTTCGCCCACCTTTGTGCCGATATTACTGGAATCTGCCGTAACATTACGCACCCCGGTCTCTGTAAAGGTCACCTTCTCATCCATGGTGGAGTTCTCCACTGCCACCAGCAAGGTCATGATCTTGGTAATGCTGGCCGGATATCTCTGTTCATCTCCGCCCTTGTTATAAAGAACAACTCCTGTGTCTGCATCCATCAGGATACCGGTATCTGAGGTAATATCCGGTCCTGCCGGCCATCCCTGGATCTGGTTGGTGCTGATATCATATTTCGCATTCAGATCCACTGCAGCCATGGTCTGTAACGGCAGCATCAACGCCACACTGACTGCTGCGAAAACTGCCAGTAATTTTTTTGTTTTTTTCATAGCTCTCCCCTTCTTCTGTTAAAACCCGTCAAAGGAAGCAATCGCATCCACAACTCTCTTCGCATCCTCCATATCCAGATTATAGAACATGGGCAGTCGCATAAGACGCTCGCTTTCTTTTGTAGTATAAACATCTTCTCCGGAAAATCTTCCGAATTTTTTTCCTGCCGGTGCGGAATGAAGGGGTACATAATGGAACACACTGCAGATATCCTTTTCGCGGAGATATTTCAGAAGCCTTGTGCGTACCTGGATATCATGTACCTTAATGTAGTACATATGTGCATTATGTGTGCATTCTTCCGGTACATAAGGCTGCTGGATCTTTCCTTCCTCCGCCAGAAACCTGAGGTTCTCATTGTAAAAATCATAGATCTGCATCCGCTTATCGCTGATCTTCTTATGCTGCTCCAGCTGGGCATAAAGATATGCCGCATTCAATTCGCTCGGAAGATAGGATGATCCATAATCCATCCAGCGGTATTTATCTACCTGACCACGGAAAAACTTACTGCGGTCCGTTCCTTTTTCTCTCAGGATCTCTGCCTTCTCCAGGTACTGCTCCCCGTTGAACAGGATCGCACCGCCCTCTCCCATGGTATAGTTCTTAGTTTCATGGAAGCTGTAGCAGCCAAAATCTCCAATAGTACCAAGGGCTTTTCCCTTATAGTAGGCATCCACACCCTGGGCCGCGTCTTCCACTACCTTCAGATCATGTCTTCCGGCAATCTCCATGATCGTATCCATCTCGCAGGCTACTCCTGCATAATGGACCGGAACGATCGCGCGGGTCTTATCTGTGATCGCCTGTTCGATCAGCTTCTCGTCAATATTCATGGTATCCGGCCGGATATCCACAAATACGATTCTTGCACCGCGAAGCACAAAGGCATCTGCCGTTGATACAAAAGTATAAGACGCATGATCACCTCATCGCCAGGCTGGATATCTGCCAAAAAGCAGCCATCTCCAGTGCATGGGTACAGGAGGTTGTCAGCATCACATGACCCACATGAAAGCGCTCTTCCATCCATGCAGAACATTTCTTCGTGTAGATCCCGTCGCCGCAGAGCATTCCCCGTTCTACTGCGTCACGGATGTACTCAAATTCCTTACCTGTAAACGCAGGTCTGTTAAAATCAATCATGTATTTCCTCTTTATTTCTTATTCTTCATGGTTTTTCTACATTAACTGCACATTCCATTTTCTCACACTCATGTTGTAAATTCAATGCCTATTTTTCTGCCGGTGCATAATCCGGGATCTGATTATGGTATGCCACCTCTTGGCCGTTGGGATCCAGAATATGCATTTCCTCATAAAACTCTTCTGTGAGAAGATCCATTTCCTTACGATTCTCTGTTTTTACATAATATAATGCCAGATACGGATTAGGGCCATGCTCAATGACCTTCTCTCCTTCCTGATAAAAGATCCAGGGCTTTTCCACCTGTTCTTTCTCTCCCAGCCGGACTGCCGCAGACTGATCTTCGATGGTAAGAAGCCTTCCCTGAAAATAAATGACAGCTCCACAGCACTGTGGTTTATGAACATCGTGTTCTGCCAGCATTTTTTCCAGCTTATCCGGATCATAGAGAGATGCAAGAAGAAGCTCTTCCATATTAAAGCCATAGACCATATCGGTCAATTCATGCTCATATCCGAAAAATCGTGCGGCGATCTCGCAGACCTGGATACCTTCTCCCGGCTTCCAGAAAAACTGCATGGAAAGGGCTCCGTCTTTCTGACCGGTTCTGTCCGCATATGCCTGAAGAAGTTCTGTGGCAGGCTTTTCAACTTTTGACAATAATCTGGAAGGATACACATTTCTTGTGCTGATGGGGATCTCACCTTTGGCAACAAATGTCTTTTCACGGTCTGCAATACTGATCACATGGACTTTTCCATGCCGCACCCAGGTCATCATATTGAATTCATAGCCATCGTTATATTCTTCCACCAAAATCTCCGGCATATCAGAAAATCCTGCTGTTTTTTCTGCCCCGTTTATCAGCTCCTCCAGATCTTCGGATATATAGATCCCGCGGGAGCCGTATTTATCCAGTGGCTTGCTGACCACCGGATAACGAAGTCCCTCAAGCAGCTCTTGCAGCTGAGTTCTTTTGGACCTGTCTTTAAAATATACGATCGGGATTTTTCGAAAGCCCGGAGTGGGAAGTCCCAGTTCAGTAAGCAGTGCTCTGGTCGCTGATTTATCACGATACCAGGGAAGCTGCTCCGGTTTCAGATAACAGGGGATTCCTGCCCGGTCCGCGATCTTTACCATACATTCCAGAAGAAGGTCGGAAAAGGATGTGATGATCCCATCGATCTCTTTTTCCCGGCAGAGACAGGCAATCCGTTCCGTATCTGTTACCGGGATCTGAAATGCCTCATCTGCAAATTTTCTTGCCGGACCATCCGGATATCCGTCGCAGACAATGGTGTAGTATCCTTTTTCGCGGGCCTTCTGCACCAGCTGCTCAAATTCTCCCAACGTTCCCAGTATCAGCAATCTGTGTTTCATGATTCCGTTTCCTCCCATTCTCTTATGGAATCCGCGATATACTGCATTTCTTCTGCCCCGTATCTCTGGTCACAGGGAAGCGGCAGCACATTGGCAGCCCAGTCATATTCCATGGTATCCCTGTCAAATTCTTCCAGGATATTGCGCCAGTTTGTCGGTACAAAAATCTTCCGGCCTGCCAGCCAGCGTCGAAGCTCTAATCCGTTCTTATGATAATACGGATAGGCAAACGGTCCCTCCGGCACATCCCCTGTAAAAGCATTCCTTGAAGGAAGAAGCTGCGACAGCAGACGGTAGTTCTGTTCTCTTCTTGCTTTGATACCGGAATAATCCATAGTCCTGAGGAGGTTTCCGGTCAGACGGGACATTCGGCGGATCTCCATCTCATGATAATTTGCTGCATTATCCAGCATTTTCTGATAGAAGGTTCCGGCATCATATTCATAACGTCCCAGAATATGCTCCATTCTTCCCATGGAATGGTCCAGAGGCTTCTTTTCCGGTTCCAGTTCCGCATCGGTAGACAGATATGCTCCGTCACTGACTCCGAGAAATTTTCTGCAGGAGTACAGAGTGTCCACACCCGGCAGCGGCTTCTGAAAAAACGCATGCGTATGATCCACAATGATATTTCCATAGATTTTTTATATTTCCGGATCTTATCATCGGTAAGCTGGCCATAATAATTTACCAGATACAGATATTCTCCTTCCGGAAGCGTTCTCTCCTCAAGAACCGGATGCAACCCTTCATCCATATGATAAAATTCGATTTCTGCCCCGGACCTCTCACAGGCACCGGTTACGGAATCGCAGAGAAAAAATGGCAGGTAGATCTTTTTGCACCTGCGTGCTTCCATCAGCCACAGAAGCGCTGTTCTTCCGAGATTCACGCCACAGAGATCAGGATAGTATTCCTGTCCCGCCGGTTCTTCCAGTTCCAGATAGCCGCCGATCTCTTTTTCATCAGTCTGTCTCCTCCTGACGGATCACATAGTGCGGCATCTTTTTGGCCTCATTGAGAATATTCATGAGATAAATACCGATGATCCCGATTGAAAGCAATGTCAGTCCGAAAAATGCCAGCATCACAAGCATCAGGGATGTCCAGCCTTCCACTGAGATCCCACACAGAAAATATCTCACCAGATAATAGATTCCCAGTAAAAAGCTTACCAGAAAACTGGCAATGCCGATGTTTCGCACCATAAGCAGCGGAAATGCCGTGTGGGCAGTAATATCATAGATGAGATCCTTCACAAGGCGGCGAAAAGAATATCCGCTCTTTCCATATGCACGTGCTGCATGCTGCACCGGAACATTGATGATACGGTTGGAGCTTAAAACCAGAAGATTTCCGATCTGCGGAAGATATGTATTGGTTTTCAGCATGGCTTCCACCAGAAACCGACGTATCAGTCGATAACTGGTAATCTGAAGGTTCGGATCCTTGCCGAGCATTTTGGAAGTTGCCCATACAGACAGCTTTGTGCCCAGCTTCCGGATCAGATTATGCTTACGTCCTTCATAACTTGCGATGATCACATCCACATCGTCACGTTCCTTCATTACATTGATCATTTTGGGGAGCTCCTCAGGCTGATGCTGAAGGTCATCATCCATAGTTACGATGAACTCTCCCTTTGCGTGGGCAAATCCGCACAGAAGCGCAGGATGCTGTCCAAAATTCCTTGCCATCTGGATGATCTTGACACGGGGATCTTTTTCCCGGAGTTCTTGCATAACCGCAAAAGACCGGTCCCTGGACCCGTCATCTACAAGGATCAGTTCAAATTCTTCTTTTATCGTTTCACGGAATACTTTTTCCAGACGGGTGTACAGTTCCTGCAGCGTATGTTCTGAATTGTATACAGGAACAACCACTGAATATAAACACATATCGTTTTTCCTCTCTTTTGTATCAATTGACACTTATCGTTTAATCTTATCATTTTCATTTCCTGTTGTAAACCGTTACATTGTTCAAACATTTTCTTGCATAAACCTGCCGGATGATATATATTGATTATCAGTCTATGATAATCGCATTTATGATATGGAGGAAACATGACAAAAATCAAAGATTATATTCAGCTTCATCTGAATATCCTGCTGTTTTCTCTTACCAGCGTTTTTTCCAAGCTTGCATCGGTTTATTATAATAAAGAAGGGCTTCATAGTCCTCTTCTCTATGTATTTCTTTTTCTTATGATCGCAAACTGTGGAATCTACGCCATTGCATGGCAGCAGGTGATCAAAAAATTTTCCCTTTCCACGGCCTACGCCAACAAAAGCGTCTATCTTCTATGGTCCCAGGTATGGGCTGTGATCATTTTTCACGAAAATCTTTCGCTTCAGAACATCATCGGCATCCTGATTGTTCTGATCGGAGTCTGGATGGTGCAGAGATATGAATAGAACATTTATGCTGATCATGCTGGCCGGAACCTTTTTTTCGGCAATTTCCCAGGTACTTCTGAAGCAGAGTGCCAATATGAAATACAAAAATCCTCCGGGAATATCTGAACTGGCGGGTGATCCTGGCCTATGGTATCTTTTTCGGAGTGCTGCTCCTGAATACCTGGTGCTACACCAAAGTGGATATGAAATTCGGGCCGGTGATCGATACTGCCGCCTATGTTTTTGTCCTGCTGTTTTCCTGGCGGATCCTGAAAGAAAAAATTTCCCGCGGAAAGATCATCGGAAATCTGATCATCATCCTGGGAATCCTTGTTTATACCTTATGATCATAAAAATGCCGGCAGCTTTACGTTCGCTGCCGGCATTTTTTATTTTTTCTTATTTGCTGCGGATACAGTTGTGTATACGCCATCTTCATCGAATGTATAGCTCTTTCCGTTTTTCTTAATTGTACAGTTTTTGTACATGATTCCTGTTTCCGGATCAAAATAATATCTCTTTCCGTCCAGTTTGAGCCAGCCTCTCTGCATCTTTCCATTGGAGCCAAAATAATAGGTATGGCTTTCATCGTTTCCGCTCCATGTATAGAATACATTTTTGACCATAACGCCGTCACCGCCAAAATAATATACATCATTCCTGCTGTTCATATACCGCACGTGTCTCATCATGTATCCATATTTGGCCTGAAAATAATAATAGTTCTTTCCCACCTTTTTCATGCCCTTTAATGCATGTCCGTTTTTGTCAAAATAATATTTTTTCTCCTTATAGGTGATCCAGGTATTTTTCACAAGGACTCCATTTTTGTCTACATATCTGGAAATGTTCTTGGAATCCCTGATCAGCTTTGAACGGCACATTCCTACAGTCTTATGGATATAATATTTCTTATTTTTCACCTGAACCCAGCCGTATTTTTTGACACCATTGACATAATAAAATTTCTTTCCGTTCTCTGTTGCCCAGCCGGTTTTTCCTTTATAGTTACTGGTATCCGGTCTGGTGGATGCTTTGTATCCGGTCTGTGCATGCCATCTGGGTGTGATGATCTTGGTATAATCAACATAACCGAAGTCAATATCTACAGTAGAATAAGACGGAATTCCCGCAACCAGACCCTTGGTGGTATTCAGATATCCGCCACCGTCACCATCGGTGGACTGCCAGATGGTATATTTGTACTTTTTCTTGTCAGGAGCCGGGATCGTATCACCATACCGCGCAAGCCATACATCATAGCCTGTCATCTTACTCCAGTCAAGCTTGTTGTCATACCAGTCTGTATTGCAGTAGATCATTGGATGATATCCGGCTTTTTTTATCTCATTGCAGAAAGTCTTTGCCAGATCTGCGATCTGTGATGCGGAAAGATTGCGCATCTGATCATATTCAATGTCATAAACCACCGGATAGGATACTTTGTATCCATCCATTTTACGGATGGCAAGCTGCGCTTCCTTCAGTGCCTGCTGTGTGTTCAGTGCAAGGCTGTACACATAGGTTCCTGTCGGAACCCCTGCCTTCTCAGCCTGCTTCATGTTGTAATCATATGTCTTATCCAGATGATTCAGGCCATAGGAAATCCTGACAAAGGCAAAATCTACATTGGACTTTTTGACCTGACCCCAGTTGATAGTATCCTGCCACTCAGAAACATCGATTCCACGTGTGACAGCACCTTCCAGCTTCTGGCCACTTCCGTTATAGCAGACACCATTGATCTTCTTCCAGGCATTTGAATTTACCCTGGAATTCTGTGTTGCCTTCCGCTGGGGACTTTTTCTTCCTCAGCAACTGCCTCGCTTCGGTCTACACCTCCGCCGCCCATGGCCATCGCTGTAGTTCCCATTGTCCCGATTCCCAGCAGTGCTGCCATACAGCCTGCCACCAGCCATTTCTTCCAGTTTTTCATTTTAGTTTCCTTCCATAAATTATGTTGTTTATTTGTGCATAACTTTTATTATACATATGAAAAAATGGAAAGTAAAGCCATATATGGAAAAAGACCGATGTCAGCTTCATACAGCTGAACATCGGTCTTCAGTTATTCTATATATTTCTTTCTGGTACTGTTCGGTAAAGATCACGGAACTTCCGGGTCTGTAGGATCAAAGTTTCCTGCTCCACGGAAGGTTGCCAGCGGTCTGCGGCCTAACGGTCCCTTGAAGGATTCATTGTTAACGTAATTTCCGCTGCTGTAAATGTGGATCGTAGAACCGTTACAGTTCTCAAATACCCACTTCGCATCAGCTACACAGGTACGGATACATCCGTGAGATGCAGCTGACCAAGCTTCAGGTACTCGCCTGCCGGAAGATTATAAACACTCCTGGTCGATCCGGCTACGGAATGGATAAAGATTCCTCCTGTCCGCATCCGTCAACATGTGTTCCATACTGTCCCCAGGACGGTCCCATCAGTGGCTGCCATCTCAGACTGCGGCTCAGTCTGTATGTACCATCCCATGTAGGTGTTCCGGAAAGACCTACAGAAACACGGATTGTCTTAACCGGAATCGTCTTGCTGCTGTTTGTGTATACAGTCATAACACCGTTGGTCTTATCAACCTCCAGGTAATATGGTCCTCCGTAAATATTTGAAACATCATTGCGGCGGTAACCGTTCTTATCAAAGTAATACAGTTTTCCATTGATCCATCTGCTTGTATTGGTCAGATACTTGGAACCGCTGTCCGGATCGATATATTTGACCTGATCATAGTAATCGCTGACGATCACCCAGCCGGTGGAAAAACGTCCCTGGCTGTCCAGATAACCATTTACGGAACCACGCTTCATGGATTTATTTGTCACAACGGTATAGTTCTGCAGATAGTACCAGTATTTACCGACCTTCTGCCAGCCTGATTTTTTCAGAACGCCGTTGCCGCCTGCATAATACCACTTATTCTGGTAACGGATCAATGTACTCTTGTACATCCAGCCTCTGTGCGCATTAGCATCTGATGTTGCAAAGAAATAATAATTTTTACCGATCTTGGTCTTTCCGGTTGCAAGCTGTCCTGTGCTGTTGAAATAATAGCTCTTTTTGGAGGACTTGTTTGTTACCATCTGGCTCTTATAATGATTTCCATTTTTGTCGAAATAAAACCATCCGAAGAACTGGCCTTTTGCATCGGTCACCTTCTGCCAGCCATATTTTTCAACAATCTTTCCTGCTGTACTTCCGAAATAATAAATCTTGTTGGATGCACCCGGGCAGCCATGCCAGCAATTCTTCCAGGAAACTCTCTTGCCATCGTCTCCGAAATAATATCTGCTGCCTTTATACTTCACAAGTTTTTTTGTAATGATGCGGCCCTTGCTGTCTGAAACATAATATGCGTTATTCTGCGCCTTCGCCATTGTATTCGTCATAACATAGCCGCTGGCATTCAGCATATATCGATATTTCTTGGACATTACAGGTGATACATAAACTCCATGTTTCATGATCTGTCCACGTGTGGCAGCCTTCGGACTACAATAGATAAAACGTTTCTGATTTTTGCTGTTTAAAACATATGTCCATCCGCCATAAAAAAGCTTTCCTGGAATCTCTCCTGCCTTTGATGCCGGCTGGAAGTAATACTGATATGTTGTGGAACCGGTTGTCAGCTTCAGGATTCCTGTTCGCGGTTTTCCGTTACGCATCAGTGTATAATAAGCATTTCCGATCTTCTTGATCTTGCCTACAAGGTTCTGAGCCTCTATGGATTTGTAATCACCCTGGGAATTATAATAGCGGAAAACAGTTCCTGTCCATAACCAGTAATTTCTCTTCTGCTGGCCAAGATTGGATGTCCACGGTGTGATTGCTTTTCCGGTGGAATCCGAATACAGGGAAGCTTTGGAGTTTTCGAGGAAATACCATTCTGTCTTCTGTGTTCCGGTATAACCTGCTGCACCTGGCTCACGGGTCATACGGCCGGTTACCAGATATCCGTCTTCATTAAAAAGATAATATCCCACATGTCCGTTGGTATTGATCTTAAGAAGACCATCCTGCGCAGTAAAATAATTATCTTCGATGGAACCTGTTTCTGATACCTGAGAAGCGTTCCCTTCATCCTGGGCAAGAGTCTCTGCGTTATCTACGCTCTCTGATGTTTCGACTGCCGTCTCTGTTTCTGCGGGTGCTGTCTCTTCGGATGTCTCCTCTGCAGACACTACATCTGCGGATGCTGTCTCTGCAGAAGCTTCTGCTGCGGATACTTCCTCTGTAGAAACTTCTTCTGCTGCAGTCTCCTGCTCTCCTTCTGCTGACTCATTCTGGAGTACCTGAGCCTGCTCACTCTCTGCTGCACCTTCCGGAAGCTCTTCAGTCTGCTGTACCTCCTGTGCTGCTGCAGCTGTTTCATCAACTGTTGTTTTCTGCTCTTCTTCGCTGCTTTCTGCAGGATCCTCAGAAGCTTTTCCCTCCGGAGCTGCAGATGCAGCAACCTTCTTTTTGCGGAGTCTGTAAAACCGTTTGCAGAAACCCAGTCACTTGTCTTGGCAACGACTACACCGTTTACCAGTGATGCTCCGGTAGCAGAAGTTTCCTCTGCCTTGTTGTTCTCTACTTTGTTCTGTACTGCGGTATCTGCTGACGGTGCATCCAGTTCCTGTGCATCACCTGCACTGAAATCATCGCCCGGATCTGTACTGTCTTCTGTTGTCGCATCCGGTGCTTCTGTAGCCTCCGGTGCTTCTGTAATCTCCGGTGTTTCTATAACATCCGGTGTCTCTGCGGGGTTCTCCGGTGTAACAGGTGTTTCTTCTGAACTGTCTGTACTGTCAGTACTACCTGTCTGATCCGCTTCTGTCTCCGGCTGCTGTACAGTCGTTTCCGCTTCATCACTGAATACATCCTCAGCCGGATCGCCGGCTGTCTCTGCTGCCATCTGCACGTCTGTACTTTCCAAAGCCGCAGCGCCGGCTTCCAAAGTTCCGCCCATGCATAATGTCAGACTGAGAAAAATTGCCACAACTCTTCTCTTCACAATAATCCCTCCTGATCATGCTGCTGTAAATAATTATTGTATCTGTTACGTATCATTCGCCCAGTCCGCCTTCGATAAGAGCCACAAGCGCATCTATCGCAGCCTGTTCATCCTCACCCTCGCAGACCAGTGTGATCTCATCCCCGCTTTTAACACAGACACCCAGAACACTCAGAACACTTTTGGCATTCGCTGTACCTCCGGCATACTGAAATGTTATGGACGATTTGTATTTTATTGCCTCGCCGCACAAAAGCCCTGCGGGACGAAGATGAAGCCCTGACGGTTCCTGACCGTTACCTTATAACTTAACATTGCTGCTGTCTCCCTTTATATTACTTATCCTTCAAGCCTTGTCCAAAGCTGTGATTACTTACTGACTGCTGCTGTCTACATTGGAAACCTTGGAGATTTTGATCTCGGCGGTTACATCCTCCAGCAGCTTGTAGCCTTCCGGAAGCTGATTTTGATCGGTACTTCGTAGCTGCCCTCCTCCCAGTCATCCATGGAAAGTGCTGCTCCTACCGACTTCAGATCAAATTGGGAAAGATCTCCGTCTTCCGCCTGCACCTTCAGTTCAATATCCGCAACTTCAAACGCCAGCTGCAGATCATCAGGCAGACCCTTTACTTTGATATCCTCTGTCGGGAAGCTGTATATCTTACTGCCCTCCGGCAGGATATTGACTGTGATCCAGAGGTCCGTACTGGATCCAGATGTCAGCTTAAGGCCATCCGGAAGAAGTTCTGACAGGTTTACTTCTTTTCCACGTCATTGCTCTTTCCTGAAATATCCACATTCTCATTATCAAGATAAATAGTATTTCCCTGAAGTTTCAGATTGTTCAGTGCTTCTTCACTTCCAGCTACGCTGAAAGTCTCCGGTACTGTCGTGACACTGTCCACAACATAACCTTCTGCCGGTTCTCCCGTATATCCCGCACTGATCCGTATATCAGAACGCACCTTCCAGAGCTTTGCCGTGACATTAACCTTTCCGTTGTTGTCAAATTTCAGATAGCTCATGGAATTTGATGAAAGTGTATCCTGATTCTTATCTGTGATGGTCAGTTCTGCGCCTGTGATCGTCGTATCCTGGTCGATTCCCTCAAGCTTTGAACTTACATCCACACTCACACTGTCTATCTTACCAACTAGGGATTCCGGTCCTGTAATACGGACTTTTTCCGGATTTGCGGTAAGCGAAGCAACCTCCAGCCCCTGTGCAGGCTTGCTGTCATCACTGGTAACGTTGATCGCAAATTCCTTGGTCACCTTTTTTTCCAGATGGACACTTAGATTCTGCGGTGACACCTGGATATTCTCTGGAAGTATCCCGGAACAGGTTGCTGTAATGGGGATCATTACAGGGTCTGTATCGGTAGACTGAGCCTGCTGCAGGTCTGCAACTGCCTTAATATCACTTGAGGTGAGACGGTTGACTATCTTCCGCTCACCTGTAATATAAACACGTACTGAATTTTCACGATCATCCTGCATGACCATCTCGCCCAGCTGATCCACATAAGCTTCATTGATGATCTGCACATCTGAGATCACAAAGCCTTTCGTAATGATAGGGTCATCAACATTTACTACGATCAGCCACACCAGGATTCCCACAATGATCGACATGATTTTCAAAGGGATGTTCTTAGTCAGATTTTTCTTCATGTTTCACTCTCCCTTTCAGCAGATTTCTCAGCTTACCGTTGTCAACAACCTTTTTATTCTGAGCAGAAACAAGTACTTCACGAAGCTGCTTACTGTTAAGCCCTCTGGATAACTCACCGCCTCTGGCCACAGAAACCTGTCCTGTCTCTTCCGAAACAATGATCGTAAGAGAATCCGTAGCTTCGCTGATACCCACACCTGCTCTGTGTCTTGTTCCCAGCTGTTTACTCAGTTCCATATTATCTGAAAGAGGCAGATAGCAGGTTGCTGCTACTACGCGGTTCCCCCGCACGATCACCGCTCCGTCATGAAGAGGTGTATTATGCTCAAAAATATTGATCAGCAGCTGACTGGTAAGGATACCGTCAATATTGATACCGGTTCTCACATATTCATCAAGCCGGATCTCTTCCTCGATCACGATCAGTGCTCCGGTCTTAACTTCACCCATATCAAAACAGGCCTTTACCAGTTCGTTGATAGTCTTGTCATTGAAACGCTCCTGCACTTCCCTGCCAGAATCAAAGGGAATAATGTTGGAAACAAACTTCTTCTGTCCCAGCTGCTCCAGCGCCTTCCTCAGCTCCGGCTGAAAGATTACGATCACACCGATCACCAGCACATTAGCCAAGTTCCGGAAGATCCAGAGGATCGTATTCATTTTGAAGATATATGCAACCAGGATAAATCCAAGGACGATCAAAATGCCCTTCAGAAGGTATATGCACGTGTAAATTTGATCCATGCCATAAACTGATATACAAAAAAGGAAATCAGTCCGATCTCAATGATATCTATCACGCCAAGTCCCGGAAGGGAAATTTTCCCAAGATATCCGACCACAACTGTCAGCACATTCTGCATAAGTCTCCTCCTTTCTTCCTGAGCTATTCCAATCGTTCCTGTTTAAAGATCCTTCAGCGATTCCTCCAGCTGTTTTTCGAAATCGATCTTGTCCAATCCCTGCGGTTTCTCACTTACTGTATTTTCGGAAACCATATCCGGCATCTTTACTGTATGCATTTCGTTCTTCTCAGGAAATACATCATCACTGAAAGACACAATATTGTCTTCTTTTTTTTCTTCTTTTACCGGCTCCGCATTGATCTTTTTGATACTTCTCTCAGAAGTGGCGACCGATGCCTTCGGAACGGCTTTTACGTAGTAATAGTACTCATCATCCTCATATTCCAGACGTTCTGTTCTGCTGTAATCTCCGCCAAAAACAAAGAACTCCAGAACAAATCCTGCCAGTACGGAGATCACTGTGGACAGGATCATCGGCACCATGGCTACCGTAATACTAAGGCAGAAATCTCCGGCAAGGATAACCAGGATATAGATCACGCCACCGGCAATGACAGCGATCCTCCATGCATAATCAAACGCCCGTGTTCTCAGAAGGTTCACAAACAGGATCACTACCACAAACGCGATCACCGTGATCCACATTGCCCAGTTGTGGACAAGTCCGTCAGAGATCAGCTTCAGTTTTTCTGCGATCTCTGCGGCAGGATCACTGAGTGCCGCCGACTGTGCATGTACAAACCGTATAAAATAATAGATCACAACACCGCATCCGGCCGGAAGCGCTGACAATGCGCTACCCAGCAGGCCTGCCCCGATCGGCATAAGTGCAGGAACACCAAATCCGAAAGAAAGTGGTGTAAGGATCATTGCAAGATTCTGTGACCTGCTGAATCTTAGGAACAGGATCAGCATTAACAGAATAAGAAGTAGCATAAATCCTGCCGTTTCGATCCCGACTGCATAACAGTGCCCGATCATCAACGCAAATCCCATAAACATCATCACGGAAACCGGAAGGATCGAACATACAAGCGCCAGGATCAGGACAACAAAAATATTATCCAGCTGTTTCATGTAACCCATATTGCTGTTGATCCAGAGAAAATAGGCAAATGCCAGAACAAACTTCAGGACCGGCAGTATATATACTTCATATTGTCCGTAAAATCTTTTGATATTCTGTTTGATCTCAAGTAAAGCTGTCATTTTCTATGTCCTCCTGCATTTCTCCGGACCGGATTTCTTTTTTCCTCCCGCCCGTAGATTTTTTCCAGTCTTGTAAGATCCTGATAATATTCCCTGACACTTTTTTTTTTTGCCCGGAAATATTTCACAGAATACTGGATGTAGGTCAGTATCGAATATACAACAAGCACGATCAGATAACCGACGATGATATAGATCCCAACCTCGACCAGATTAATCTTATTCACATTATCCATAAGATATTCGCTGAAATATGCGGCAACGCCTGCAAGTCCCAATACATATCCGATCGTTACCAGAAAAAAGTTTCTGATCAGTGCAAGTCCAATATAATCACTTCGATAATATCTGCTCACCGGAAGATACTTCCTGCCTTCGCCATGTTCATACATAGCCAGACGGTTCATAATCTTCACTTTTTCTTCATTTACCATAAAAATAACTCCTCATAAGCTTTCTTTATCAGGAAAATCCCCAATATATGATCCGCATTACGCTTTCCATACAGTTATACTGTTTAACTGCAATCAAATTTATTGTAGCATAGTTCCATACCTATGAAAAGTGTTTTTTCGGCTGTTTCATGCCCTTCCTGCGCATATTGTCAGAAAATAAACTTTCTCTGCACCAGCCTCAAGAAGACACATTGCCATGGCATCTGCCGTACTTCCTGTTGTGTATACATCATCCACCACAAGTACAGAAAAACCTGGGATCTTTTCGGTTACCTGATATGCATTTTTCAGGTTCTGACGCCTCTGTATGGCATTAAGTTTTTTCTGAGATCTTGTGCTTCGTATCTTCTTTACCAGATGCTCATTCCATGGGATCCCTGTAAGAACACTGAGCCTTTCTGCCAGATATGCTGCCTGGTTAAAACCTCTCATCCTTTTTTTTCTGGGATGCAGAGGAACGGGAACGATCAGATCAGGCTTCCACCGTTCCAGATATTTCTTTCCGAAGACGCTCATTGCCTTTGCATAAAAATCCCCATATTCCCGACATCCGTAATACTTAAATCGTACCAGAGACTGTCTCCAGACCTCTCCGTACCAGAAAATACTTCTGCCCTCCGTAAAATGATGGGCACCCTTGCGGCAGTCTTCACAGTATTCCTCTTCCATTTTTACCGGTCTTCCGCATTTCATACACCTGGGACCGGATATAGGCCTGACCTTTCCGGAACACTCCGGACAGATCAGCCGGTCTTTTTCTTTCAGTATCTGATGGCACAGCGGGCATTTTTTCGGGTAAAGCATGTCCAGTAAAAATCTGCTGTTTTTTCAAGAAGTCCTTTCTCCCCGATGGCGCTCTCTTTCTGTTCAGATTCATCCAGCTCCCGGATCCGTCTGTCCAGAGAGCTGTATCTCTGCTGCTGTTTTTCATTACGGATCATCTCCGCAAAAGTGGTCTCGCTGCCTACTACGGTAACACATTTTCTGGCTCTGGTCACTGCTGTATACAGAAGATTCCGATTCATCAGCATCCTTGGTCCGGAAAGGATCGGAAGGATCACTGCCGGATATTCTGAGCCCTGGGACTTATGTATGGTCACTGCATAGGCAAGTTCCAGTTCCTCAAGCTGTTTGAAGGAATATTCTGCCTGTCTGCCATCCTCAAATTCCACGGTAGCCGTTTCCGCAAATTCATTGATCTCCGTCATAATACCGGTATCTCCGTTAAACACGCCCACACCTTTATCCACAGGAATCTTGTATCGTCCAAGGATTTCCCACTCCAGCTGGTAATTGTTCTTCACCTGCATCACCTTATCCCCTTCACGGAAAAGACGCTGTCCGATCTCTTTCTCCTTTTTCTTTTCATCCGGCGGGTTCAGATATCTCTGAAGGATCTGGTTCAGCCGCTCCACACCTAAAAGTCCTTTACGCATAGGAGTGAGCACCTGGATCTCATAGGGCTTTGCATCTACATAACGCGGAAGCTTCTCTTGGATCAGTGCGATCACCACACGGATAATGATGTCCGCATCATATCTTTTCAGAAAAAAGAAATCCCGGCTCTTATTATTGATGGTCACCTGCTCGCCCCGGTTGATCTTATGTGCATTCACCACAATATCACTTTCAGATGCCTGGCGGAAAATCTTTTTCAACTCTACTACCGGAAAACAGCCGCTGCGGATAATATCCCTCAGAACATTTCCCGGGCCTACACTGGGAAGCTGATTTTCATCACCTACCAGGATCAGTCTGGTCCCTGCTGTCACTGCAAGAAGCAATGAATGCATCAGTGCGATATCTACCATGGACATCTCATCAATGATGATCACATCCGCTTCCAGCGGATTCTCCGAATTCCTGTCAAAATGAACTGCACGGCCTTCCTGCTCTTCCTCCGGCATTCCATTCAGCTCCAGAAGTCTGTGGATCGTCTGAGCCTCGTATCCGGTAGCCTCTGTCATTCGCTTGGCTGCACGGCCGGTGGGAGCTGCAAGCCGTAGCTCAGCGCCTTCCTCTTCAAAATAACGGATAATCGCATTGATCGTTGTAGTCTTTCCGGTTCCCGGCCCGCCGGTCAGAATGAACAGACCATGACTGGCAGCTGCCGCCACTGCCTGTTTCTGCATTTCATCTAACCGGGTTCCTGTCTCCTTTTCGATCCTGTTGATCCGTTTCTCCATCATCTCCTCATCTTCCGGGCAGAGGATGTTCAGCTCACAGAGCATTCTGGCTGAATTCAGCTCAAGATAATAATATCGTGTGGGATAGACAACTGCACCGTCTTCTGTTTCTTTCAGGATCAGTTTCCGGTCTACTACCATATCCATGAGATGTTTTTCCATGTAGGAGGAATCTACTCCCAAAAGTCCGGATGCCCTGGAAAAAAGTTCCTCCTTCGGGAGATAGATATGGCCTTCTCCTGAAGCCTGTAGGAGAGTATACAACATTCCGCTTCTTATCCTGTAATCTGAATCTGTATGGATCCCGATCCGGGAAGCGATCTCATCTGCGATACGGAATCCCACACCACTGATATCCTCTGCAAGGCGATACGGATTCTCCTGTAGGACTCCATATACAGTCTGCCCATATTTCTGATAGATCTTTGCGCCGAGATTCAGTGATATCCCGTATTTCTGGAGAAAGATCATAGCGCGGCGCATATCTGCTTTCTCCGTCATCTGTTCTGCGATCTCCATGGCCTTTTTTTCGCTGATTCCCTTGATCTCAGCCAGCCGCTCCGGCTCTTCCTCTACAATACGCATAGTATCATCACCGAAACGACGTACGATCCTGGCTGCCAGTGCCGCTCCGATCCCCTTGATCGCACCGGAACCCAGATAACGCTCCATGGCCAGTGCATCCTCCGGCATTTTTTCTACGTAGGAGGCTATCTGAAACTGCTTGCCATACACCGGATGTGTTGTATAATTTCCGGAAGCTTCAATGGCAGCCCCCTGGGTGATCGCAGGAAATGTCCCCACACAGGTCAGTTCCCGTTCCTCTTCCATCCCTTTCAGTACCATGACCGTATATCCATTATCCTCATTTCGGAAGATCACATGATCTATATATCCTGTAACTGTCTCACTCATTTTTTTCTCCATCTGTAAACCTCTGATAACAGCAAAAGGCACTGCAGCTGCAGCGCCTTATCTGTATGAGTTTCCTGCGGCAGTCTCTTCTCTGACCCTGTGCCGTCCGGACGCCTCATAACGGTTTACATCCTTGACATGATTTCCGCATATTTTCCTGTTCCGGCAGCCACTACAAGCATTGCATCCTGCACAGTCAGTGTGCTGACTCCTGTTTTCTGCTCGATCAATGCATCCATTCCATGCAGCATGGCACCTCCGCCTGTAAGAACGATTCCTCGGTCCATGATATCTGCCGCCAGCTCCGGCGGTGTTTTCTCAAGAACGCCATGGACTGTCTCTACGATCTGTCCGGTCGTTTCCCGCAAAGCGGTCCGGATCTCCTCAGAAGTCAGTGTTGCCACCTTCGGAAGTCCTGTGATGATATTTCTGCCCTTGACCTCCATCGTGCGAAGATCCGCTTCTTCACTGGCTGTTCCGATCTTGATCTTGATATTCTCCGCTGCATCCTCCCCGATAAAGAGGCTGTGCTTCTCACGTACATAATTCATGATCGCATGATCAAAATTATCTCCTGCAACCTTCACAGATGCGGAAACAACCACACCTCCTACGGATACGACCGCAACATCCGTGGTCCCTGCACCGATGTCCACGATCAGATTGCCAAATGGCTTGGTAATGTCTACACCTGCCCCGATAGCAGCAGCAATGGGCTCATCCACAAGAAAAACTTCCCTGGCCCCTGACTGATAAGCAGCTTCCTCAACTGCCTTGCGCTCGATCTCCGTGATCCCGCTCGGAACACTGATGCTGACTCTCGGTTTCCGGAACGCTCTCCGTCCCATAGCCTGTGAAATAAAATATTTCAGCATCTTTTCCATTACATTATAATCTACGATCACACCTCTTCGGATTGGCCAGATCACTTCCATATTGGAAGTCAGATGGCTTGCCATCTGTCTGGCTTCCTCACCAATTGCTCTGATCTTCTCTGTATCTTTATCATAAACAACCACAGAGGGCTCTCTTAAAACGATCCCCTTGCCTGTGGAAAACACCAGACTGTTTCTGGTTCCCAGATCGATTCCAATATCCTTTGCCGGCATAAATCCTCCCGCCTGCGTCATACACATTCATATGCTGACGCATTTCTGACTTATTCTGTTCCGGTCTGTGCCGAAACGTTCCCGCACTTCATTATATACAAAACCACAGAAATTGAAAAGAACTTTTACCGGTTATTTCTGTTCCAGATATTTTTTCACATATTTACCGGTGTAGGAAACCGGATTCTCTGCTACTTCCTCCGGAGTTCCTCTGGCAATTACCGTTCCGCCTCTGTCACCGCCTTCCGGTCCGATATCAATAATATGATCCGCCGTCTTGATCACATCCAGATTGTGCTCAATGACCACAACGGTGTTTCCTCCTTCAGACAGACGGCGCAGGATTTCGATCAGCTTGTGGACATCCGCAAAGTGCAGTCCTGTGGTAGGCTCATCCAGGATATAGATCGTCTTTCCGGTACTGCGCTTGCTGAGTTCTGTAGCAAGCTTGATACGCTGTGCTTCTCCTCCAGAAAGAGTGGTGGAGGGCTGACCCAGGCGGATATAGGAAAGCCCTACATCATACAGGGTCTCGATCTTTCTCCGGATCGACGGTACATTCTCAAAAAATGTCAGTGCTTCTTCCACAGTCATATTCAATACATCATAAATGCTCTTGCCCTTATACTTCACTTCCAAAGTCTCACGATTGTAGCGTTTGCCCTTGCAGACTTCGCAAGGCACATATACATCCGGAAGAAAATGCATCTCGATCTTGATGATTCCGTCACCGCTGCAGGCCTCGCACCGTCCGCCCTTGACATTAAAACTGAAACGGCCTTTCTTGTAGCCTTTGCCTTGGCATCTGCGGTGGCTGCAAAAAGATCACGGATCTGGTCAAAAACTCCGGTATATGTGGCAGGATTGGAACGGGGAGTTCTTCCGATCGGGGACTGGTCGATATTGATCACCTTATCCAGCTGATCGATACCCAGGATGTCATCATGTTTCCCGGGGATCACTCTGGCACGGTTCAGGTCTCTGGCAAGTCTCTTGTACAAGATTTCATTGATCAGAGAGCTCTTACCGGAGCCGGAAACACCTGTGATACAGGTCATCACTCCCAGAGGAATATCTACGTCGATATGCTTCAGGTTGTTCTCTGCCGCACCCTTTATATGAAGAAATCCGGTTGGTTCCTTCCTCACTTCCGGTACCGGGATCTTCAGCCTTCCGCTTAAATAAGCTCCTGTCACAGACTGCTCATTTTTCATCAGATCCTCAGCTGTCCCCATTGCGACCAGTTGTCCGCCATGTTCTCCGGCTCCGGGGCCGATATCGATGACACAGTCTGCAGCACGCATGGTATCTTCATCATGCTCCACCACGATCAGACTGTTGCCAAGATCACGGAGACGCATCAGTGCCCCCAGAAGCTTGTCATTATCTCTCTGGTGAAGCCCGATACTCGGCTCATCTAGGATATATGCAACCCCCACAAGCCCGGATCCGATCTGTGTGGCAAGACGGATTCTCTGAGCCTCTCCGCCGGAAAGGGTTCCGGTAGCTCTTCCAAGTGAAAGATACTCCAGACCAACCTCTGCCAGAAATCCAACTCTGGCACGGATTTCCTTCAGGATCTGCCTTCCAATAAGCTCCTGCTGCTTTGAAAGCTTCAGATTGCAGAGAAAGCCCTGCAGCTTCTGTACCGGCATATTGGTCACTTCATAAATATTCTTATCCGCCACAGTCACTGCCAGTGACTCTTTCTTCAGCCTCTGTCCCTTACATGTAGTGCACGGAGTAATCTGCATAAAGCTCTCGTATTCCTGCTTCATGGCCTCAGAACCGGTTTCACGGTATCTCTGCTCCACATTGCGGATCAGTCCCGGGAACGCCACATCGTAAACACCTTCTCCTCGCTGTCCTTTATAATAAACCTTCACAGAATGACCGCCGGTACCATGGATGAGGATATCCTGAACCTTTTTCGGATACTCGCAGAAAGGCGTATCCAGAGAAAATTCATATTCCCTTGCCAGGGCATCCAGGATCGCTCTGGAAAAGCTTCCCTGCGTGGTACAGGACTGCCATCCGAGAACAGCGATAGCCCCTTCATTGATACTCAGTTTCTTATCCGGGATCATCAGATCGATATCAAATTCCATCTTATATCCAAGACCCAGACACTGCGGGCAGGCACCAAATGGATTATTAAAGGAAAAGCTCCTGGGTTCGATCTCATCAATGCTGATGCCACAATCCGGGCAGGAAAAACTCTGGCTGAAATTCAGAAGCTTCCCGTCCATAGTGTCTACTACCAGCAGACCATCCGCCAGATCCAGTACGGTTTCAATGGAATCGGAAAGACGCTTCTCTATTCCCGGTTTCACAATAAGTCGATCCACAACGATCTCAATGTTATGTTTGATATTCTTATCCAGCTTGATCTCCTCGGAAAGCTCATAGAGATTTCGTCGATCTGCACTCTCACATACCCGCTTCTTCTGGCTGATCCAGAAGTTTGACATGGGTTCCCTTGCGGCCCCGTACTACCGGTGCAAGAAGCTGGATCTTCTGGCGTTCAGGAAGCGTCATGATCTGATCCACCATCTGATCTACCGTCTGTTTGCGGATTTCCCTTCCACATTTGGGACAGTGCGGGATTCCCACACGGGCATACAGAAGTCGGAAATAATCATAGATTTCTGTTACCGTACCCACTGTAGAACGGGGATTCCGGTTCGTTGACTTCTGATCAATGGAGATTGCCGGCGGAAGGCCCTCAATACTCTCCACATCCGGTTTCTCCATCTGTCCCAGGAATTGCCTCGCATAGGAAGAAAGTGACTCCATATAACGTCTCTGTCCCTCTGCATAAATGGTATCAAATGCAAGAGATGACTTACCGGAGCCGCTGAGTCCGGTAAGTACCACAAACTGGTCTCTGGGAATATCGACGCTGAGATTCTTAAGATTATTCTCATTGGCTCCGCGTATCCTGATAAAACGCTTCTTATCGTTTGCTTCTGCTGACATGAAACCTCCTACTCTGTCCGGTCATACAAAAATACTCCGGTATTCTTCTCAACAGCAGAATCTACCTCTCTTATTCCGCTGTAAAACTTCTGATTTTTTATCAGTATACTGCCAGAACATCCGTTCGTCAAGGTGAAAAAATCGACAAATTTTTCTACAGCAGAAAATCCGCCATCACTCCATTGCTCACATGGATTCCCTTTCTCGAAAGATATATCCTGTCTCCTTTTTGTTCCAGCATTCCGATCTCCAGATGCTTTTTCAGGACCTCTCCATAAACGTTTTCCATATTTTTCCGAAATATTTCGCAAACTCTTTCATTGAAACGCCCTCTGTCATACGAAGCCCCAAGAACATAAACTCAGCCATCTCATCTGCCTCCGTAAGGCTCTCCATATTCTGGCGGATCTTATCCGGAAACGCACTGTTTCCAATATATTCCTTCATATCCGCAGTATTGGAAAAACGCATATGATCCAGAAGTGAAGACGCCCCAAGTCCCAGCCCCAGATAATCGATTCTCTGCCAGTATCCCTTATTATGGCGGCATTCCCGTCCGCCTTTTGCATAATTGGAGATCTCGTACTGATGAAACCCATATTCCTCCAGGATCCCTGCCGTATTCTCATACATACGGTACTCCGTATCCTCATCCGGTAATTTCAGTTTTCTCTCTCCGAAAGGAGTGCCTTCCTCAATGATCAGACTGTAGGCGGAAATATGTTCCGGCGAAATCCCTGCCACCGTGCGGAGATTTTTTCCCAGTCTGCATAGGTCTGTTCCGGAATGGCACTCATCAGATCGATATTGATATTGGAAAAGCCTGCATCCCTTGCCATAAAAAAGCTCTCCTGAAACTCTTCCCACGTATGGATCCTTCCAAGGATCTTTAATTCCCGGTTCTGCGGGGACTGAAGCCCCAGACTCAGCCGGTTGATCCCGTGTTCCAGATATATCTGAAGTTTTTCTTTATATAAAGTCCCCGGATTTGCTTCGATGGTGATCTCAGCATCCGGGGCCATAAAAAACTTATTTCTGATCTGATCCAGTATCTCTCCCACAAGAGACGGATCCGGCACGGAAGGTGTTCCTCCGCCGATAAAAACTGTGGTGATCTCCCTGTCCGAAAAATCCGGAACAGCAGCGATCTCCCTTTCCAGAGCCTGGAAATATTCACGCTGCCTCTCTTTTCCGGCAGGTCCGGAAAGAAAATCACAGTAATCGCATTTTTTTACACAAAACGGAATATGGATATAGAGCTCCAGCGGTTTTTTCACCTCATTCTCCATCCATGGCTCCTTCCTCTCCACCGGCATCTGTTGCATCAGTATCTTCACCGGAGGCTGCAGCTTCACCGGCAGTATCCGTGCTTCCATCCGAAGCAGCCGGTGTCGGTGTCACGCCATCTATCCCCAGAGCCTCGCTGCCGTTTTCTGCCAGGTACTCATTGACCATTGTCAGATTTCCATTGCTCGTCACTGCATCCGGATCTACGGTTTTCGGATCAGGAGTGGCAGTCGGTTCCGGCGCTGCGCTGATTTTGATCACACTTTCCTCTTCTGCATTTTTCTTCTTTGAACCACATCCGGTAAGCAGAGCTCCTGTCATAGCCAGAAGTCCTGCTGCCAGAAACAGTTTTTTTATATTTTTTTTCAAAAAGTCATCTCCTATTTATCATCCAGCTTCAGGACACTCATAAATGCCTTCTGCGGGATCTCCACGTTACCTACCTGACGCATACGTTTCTTACCTTCCTTCTGTTTCTCCAGAAGCTTCTTCTTACGGGAGATATCTCCACCGTAACACTTGGCAAGTACGTCTTTACGCATGGCTCTTACCGTCTCTCTGGCAATGACCTTGCTTCCGATAGCTGCCTGGATCGGAATCTCAAAGAGCTGTCTCGGGATCTCGTCTTTCAGCTTCTCACACATCTTTCTTCCACGCTCGTAAGCAGTATCTGCATGCACGATAAAGGAAAGAGCATCCACTTCTTCTTTATTCACAAGGATATCCAGCTTTACAAGCTCACTTCTCTCATATCCGTCCAGTTCGTAATCCAGGGATGCATAACCTCTGGAACGTGATTTCAGCGCATCAAAGAAATCATAAATGATCTCGTTCAGCGGCAGTCTGTATTTCAGGAGTGCACGGGTTTCTTCCATATATTCCATGCCTTCATACTGACCACGTCTCTCCTGGCAAAGATCCATGATCGCACCAATGAACTCTGTGGTTACCATGATCTCCGCCTTCACCATAGGCTCTTCCATGTATTCGATCTCTGAAGGATCCGGAAGGTTGGTGGGATTGGTCAGCTCGATGATCTCACCATTGGTTTTATAGACCTTATAGATAACACTCGGTGCTGTAGTTACAAGATCCAGATTATACTCTCTCTCCAGACGCTCCTGAATGATTTCAAGATGAAGAAGTCCCAGGAAGCCGCAGCGGAAACCAAATCCAAGAGCGACCGATGTCTCCGGTTCATAATAAAGGGAAGCATCGTTGAGCTGAAGCTTCTCCAGTGCGTCACGGAGATCGCCGTACTTGGCACCATCTGCCGGATAAAGGCCACAATAAACCATAGGGTTTACCTTCTTATATCCCGGAAGCGCCTCTGCACAGGGGTTGTCCGCATCCGTTACCGTATCACCCACGCGGGTATCACGGACATTCTTGATGCTGGCTGTGATATATCCGACCATGCCTGCTGTCAGCTCGTCACATGGGATAAACTGACCCGCTCCAAAATATCCAACCTCCACAACCTCCGTGGTGAATCCGGTCGCCATCATATGGATCCTCGTGCCCTTTTTCACACGTCCGTCCTTCACTCTGCAAAATACGATAACGCCCTTATAAGGGTCATAAACAGAGTCAAAGATCAGAGCCTTCAGCGGTGCATCCACATCCCCCGACGCGCCGGGACCTTATTGACGATCTGCTCCAGGACCTGGTCTACATTCAGTCCTGTTTTTGCGGAGATCTGCGGTGCATCCTGCGCCTCAATTCCGATCACATCCTCGATCTCATTGATAACACGCTCCGGATCCGCACTTGGAAGGTCGATCTTATTGATCACCGGAACCACATCCAGATCATGGTCCAGTGCCATATATACATTGGCAAGTGTCTGAGCTTCGATTCCCTGTGCTGCATCCACAACAAGGATTGCTCCGTCACAGGCAGCAAGGCTTCGTGAAACCTCATAGTTAAAGTCTACATGTCCCGGGGTATCGATCAGGTTAAAAATATACTCATTTCCGTCCTTGCTTTGTATACAATACGAACCGCCTGGGATTTGATGGTGATCCCTCGTTCTCTCTCAAGGTCCATGTTATCCAGAACCTGGGCCTGCATTTCCCTTTCGGTAAGAAGTCCCGTCATCTCGATGATACGGTCCGCAAGTGTTGACTTGCCATGGTCGATATGTGCAATGATACAAAAATTCCGAATTTTACTCTGGTCTATCATTCAGGAAGTCCTCCTTAAATTTCTCTCGTATAAAGCGTTCAGAACGCATATTTTTCCATACTGCTCTTTATCATACCATATTTCAGTCTTCTTTGTCACTGCCTTTCAGAACTCTGTTTAAGATATCTGCAAAAGGTTCCATGGCATTTCGGACTTCCTCCACGGTATTTGTCTGCGCTCCGGCCTCCAGAAGCAGCGCACGTGGCTTAAGATGCAGATTATAGCGAAGACCTGCCAGATAGATTCCCCGGTAAAGATCGGGGTAATACTGTGCCGCCTGATATTCCAGCTGAAAGGAAAATGCCAGATTCTCTTCTATGTAAGGATTGGGCAGATAACTCACTGCCCCCTGACTGACTGTATAGCTTAATCCATTATAAAAAAGCAGCTGAGCAGTAGGTTTTCCATTCACCTGAGTTACCAGATGCCGGTCATCCGGCACACCATCTCTGTGAAGGTCGATCACAACTTCAATGGTGGGGTTTTCCTCCAGCACTTTTTCTATGGATGCCCTGGCATAATCATAAGCCTTGCTCCTGTCCAGTGTTCCTCCCATCATATCAAAGGAATCTGTTATATGAATGACCTGGTACCGTATGTTTTTTCCAGAAGTTCAGTAAGATAATCTCCCACTCCTACGATGGTGTCCTCAGTCTGTCCTTCTCTTGAATCTGCAAAAGCCTCCTGGGAATGGGTATGATAGATCAGGATCTGGGGTACCGATGAATCCTTTTTAACGGACAGATCCTCCTTCAGAAAACGGGGCGCACTGATCTGCTGTGCATTCGTCTCCGTATTGGAATCCAATATAAAAACTGATTCATCACATAGTCAAAATCTGCCAGTTTCGCCTGAGACAAATCAATCTGCGGATGTGGCAGTGCCACTGTCTCCTGTTCCTTCGCGGTATTTTCACCGGATCGGTTCTCCTCTGACGCCGGAGTCTCCTGTTCTGCAACTTCCTGTCCTGTGTCTCCCGACTCCGTAACTTCCGGCTCTGCATTTTCCTTACCGGTCTCCTTTTCACTTTTTTTGCCGTCAGAAGATTTTTTCTCTGCCTCTTCCGCTTCTTCTTTTGAATTTCTTTTTTCTTTGAAGCTCTTCTTTCTTCTGAAGCTCTTCTTTTTCTCCACCTCTTCCGCCTCGGCCATCAGCAGCGTCTCCTGCTCTTTTCGGTTCTCTGCTTCCACTTCTTTACCCAGATGCTCTGCGTTTTTTTCCTGCAAAAGCATCTCTGTTTCCCTGTCTCTGCCATTTTCCTTCTGCAGAGCTTTCTTTTCCAGAAAGCAATACAGCGGCAGCTGTCTGTAGATCTCACCATGCCTGAAAAAATCTCCCGGAAGGACAGCCACCACACACAGGAAAATCAGGCTCAAAACCACGCAGAAAGCCCTCTGGATATTTGTCACCCACGATCACCTCTTATGGTATTTTATGACCTGTCCTCTTCGATTAGACTATCGGAAAAAGCCAGATTCAGTCCCTCGGAAATGGTAAAGCTTAAATACCGTACCGTTTCATCCACATCCTTTGGTGTTACAAACATGGTGTAAAGCTTCGGCGAGATCATTTCTTCCAGAAACTCCTTCTGCTCATCTTCCTCCAGTGCCTCCAGAAGCTCCGCCATGGAATCATGGACAATAGTAGCCGCATCCACCACAGTCGGAACACCGATCCCGATCACACGGACCGAAAGATTTTCTTCATTCAGGCCTTCCCTGTGATTCCCCACGCCGGAGCCCGGACTGATCCCGGTATCCGTGATCTGGATCGTCCGGTTAAGTCTTGTCGTACTTCTGGCCGCCAGCGCATCTACGGCGATCACCAGATCCGGCTTTGTCTCAGAAACAACACCCCGAACAATTTCCAGGTTCCATTCCGGTCTGTGCCATCACACCCGGAACGATCCCACTGATCTGGTGCATTTTCATATGTCCATTGCTCTTCAGCCCATATTCCCGAATCACATGCCTTGTCATGTGAAGATTGGAAACTGTACGAGGACCAAGGGAATCCGCAGTAATCTCCTGATTTCCAAGCCCTACCACCAGAATTGACAACTGACGTCCAAGATCGATCAGTTCCCTTAAATGATGTGCCACTTCTTCAGAAATCTCCCTGTGATAATCCTCATCCGGAACGGAAGATCCGGTGCCTCAATGGTAATATAGGTTCCCTGTGGTTTTCCCATGTCCTGGCTCCGTTTTCCGTTGTGATCCTTACAACTGTAGTACGCACCTCCTTTTCCTCATCGTATTTTTCCCTGATCTCTACTCCATGTACTTCTACATTTTCCTCCCGAAAGCGTTCCGTTGCTTCCAGCGCCAGGTCTGTTCTGATTCTGCTCCTTCCAGCCATACTCTCATCCTCTTTTCTGTAAATCAAAAAGATATTTTCGCTGCTGCCTGCAGCTTTTCCGGTGTTTTCCCTTTTATTATTTCCCTTTTTCCCATAAATATGTATCATTTCCGCTTTTACACACAGCATCTGGTATTTTTCGCATATTTTTTTGAATTGCAAAAACATCTTGACATTCCTGTGCACGTATAATAATATATATAAGCATGTTTCATAGGAGCGCCCGTGTCTGTTCCTGTGAATGTAATTTAATATTATATTTTTAAGGAATCGGAGGTGTACGAATTGGCTAACATTAAATCCGCAAAGAAGAGAATCTTAGTTAACAGCACTAAGGCTGCAAGAAACAAAGCAATCCGTTCTGCAGTTAAGACTTCCATCAAGAAAGTTGAGACAGCAGTTGAGAATAAGGATAAGGCAGCTGCAGAGGTTGCTCTTAAGGACGCAATCTCCACAATCAGCAAAGCTACATCCAAGGGCGTTTATCACAAAAATAACTGCGCCAGAAAAATTTCCCGTCTTTCCAAAGCTGTCAACAGCATTGCGTAATAGACCACGGAATATTTTAGTTATAAGCTTATAAGTAAAAGGAAAGACAGTCGAACCGTCAGCGACTGTCTTTTTTGTATATAGATTTCTGCATTGACCAAAAGGAGTTTTTTATGATATCTCATCCCTTTCCCTACCGCATTATCCGCAGCAGCCGGAAAACCCTGGCGATCCAGGTCAGCGTTTCCGGTCAGGTGACTGTCCGCGCTCCACACACAATGCCAGATTCCACCATCCATCGTTTTCTCTCACAGAAAGAAAGCTGGATCCTGGAGCATCTCTCACACGCTGCCACTGAGCCGGCACAGTCCCCGGCTGAAAATCCGCCTCTTTCGGAATTTCGCCGCAGTTATTATATGGAATCCGCCAGAAAAATAATCAAAAGAAAAACCGCAGCCTACGCCAGAAAAATGGGCGTAACCTACGGCCGTATCACGATCCGGGAACAAAAAACCCGCTGGGGAAGCTGCACCAGCGAAGGAAACCTGAACTTCAACTGGCGGCTGATCTTCGCCCCGGAAAAAATCCTGGATTATGTTGTGGTGCACGAACTTTCCCACAGAAAAGAAATGAATCATTCCCCTGCCTTTTATGCAGTGGTGGCATCTGTGATGCCGGAGTATAAAGCCTGTGAAAAATGGCTCAGGGACAACGGAGCGACCCTGTGGAAGAACCCGTCTCCGTAAAACTCAGGCCCTCACTGCTCTCGCCGAGCTGTACTTCACGATCAGAAGCTCCACGCTGAGCACATCTCCAAGTGTACCTGTCTTTACCGCCTCTTCCGCATCCACAAAATCCCGCACAGCATTCTCCAGTTCTTCCACAGTGTAGGATCTGGCACAGGACGCCAGATTCCGCACAACAAAAGAGGGTACTCCCAGTTTGGAAGCGATCTCAGTCTGAGAAAGACCCTCCTGCGACATTTTCTTGGTCAGGCAGATCTGACGAAACTGTTTCGCCAGAAGAAACAATATCCTCATTGGCGGTTCCCGAAGAGTCAGAAGGTCATAGTACAGATCCAGGGCCCGCTTCTGGTTCTTCTCCGTCACCGCACGCACCATATCAAAGATCTTATTGGTTGTCTGTGTAGTACAGACAGCCCGGATATCTGCAGCAGTCACAACATCTCTTCCAACTGTATAGGAGATCAGCTTTTCCAGCTCCATCCTTATATTTCCCATATCTGCTCCCGTCATGGTCAGCAAAAGTTCCACATCTCTCTGGGTGATCCTGCGGCCATTTTTTCCAAGGATTCCTGCTGCCCACCGCATAAGAGTCTTTTCATCCTGCTGTTTAAATTCCCCGATGCTGCCGCAGGCTTTTACCGCCTTGTACATACGGCTTCTTTTATCTACTTCAGACTCGCAGAACACCAGATACAGATAATCAGGCAGAGCTTTCATATAATCTGCCAGTTCCTCACATTTATTCTTAAAGAATCCCGTATCCTCAAGAAGGACTACTCTTCGCTCTGCAAAAAAGGGCATGGTATCACAAAGACTCAAAAGCTCCCGGACATCGATTCCCTTCCCTTCATATCTGGTGAAATTCATGGTATCATCGTCCGGGTTCAGAGCCTTCACCAGATTTCTTTTATATTGCTGTTTCAGATAGCTTCCTCACCATAAAGGAGATATGCCTGCTTAAATTTTCCTGTTTTAATATCTTCCTGAATATTCTTCAATCTCTGTACCCCTGTCTGATTTTCTCTGTAATCCAGTTTATACGACAACCGCCGGAAATGCAACACCCAAGCAAAAATTTGACTTTCCACCGGATTCATGATACTGTAAACAGGTACATATTCCGACAGATCCGTTCTGTCAGCGAGATATGTGGAAGGGAGTGTTCCATTATGGAAAAAAGAAGAAACAGCAGAACAAGCAACCTGAAGAGCGCAACCACCAAAGCCAAAGCTACCGTGAAATCAACTGTAGAAAAGATTGAAAAAACACCTGCAGCTGAAAAAACCGTTAAAGCAGTCAAAAAAGCAACAGAGACTGTAGCAGCCAAGCACCAGAAGTAGTAGAAGAAGTTAAGAACACTGTAAAAAATCATAAGATCAGCGGCATCACACTTGAAATTTTTGAGACATCCATCACAGTTGCCGACCTTGAGGCAGCTGTTAAGAAAGATGCAGAAGCAAAAGGCCTGAAAGGCAAAGAGCTCCACATTTATGTAAATGCAGAGGAAAGAGCAGCTTACTACACTGCTGACGGAGAAGGTTCCGACGATTACAGAATCGATCTGACCACTCTGTAAACTCCGGCGGATCTGTTCCGCGATCGCTTACTATGACGGTCTGTCTGTGACATTCCGGAAGCGCAAAAAAGCCATGCACAGGACATTTTCATCCGGTCCCGCTGCATGACTTTTTCTTTTTTACCTTTTACTGGATCTTTTTGATCCAGTCTCTGGAGCAGCTACTGCAGCTCTCCAGCCTTTTACCATGGCATTTCGCTTCTCGTCATCGATCTCCGTGCGGAAAATACGTTCCACATCACGGCTTTCCAGTACTGCCTCCTTGCTTTTCCAGAAGCCCACAGCAAGACCTGCCAGATATGCGGCACCAAGAGCAGTTGTCTCAATACATTCCGGACGTTCTACAGCCACATTACTGATATTGGCCTGAATCTGCAGAAGAAGATTGTTTGCACTTGCTCCGCCGTCTACACGAAGAACTGCAAGGTCACTTCCGGAATCTTCCTTCATAACCTCCAGCACATCATTGACCTGATATGCAAGAGATTCCAAAGTCGCACGCACAATATGATACTTATTTACACCACGGGTCAATCCCACGATCGTGCCACGGGCATACTGATCCCAGTAAGGAGCTCCAAGTCCCGTAAATGCAGGCACGACGTAGCAGCCGTTTGCATCCGGTACTTTTCCCGCAAAATACTCGGTATCCGATGCAGAATCCACCAGATGAAGCTCATCACGAAGCCACTGAATCGCAGCACCAGCCACAAACACAGATCCCTCCAGAACATAAGTGATCTTTCCGTTAAGTCCCCATCCGATGGTTGTAACCAGCCCGTTATTGGAAAATACCGGTTTATCTCCTGCATTCATCAGAAGAAAACCACCGGTTCCGTATGTATTCTTGGTTTCACCTTTCTCAAAGCAGGCCTGTCCGAACAGCGCCGCCTGCTGGTCACCGGCAGCACCGGCTACCGGGATCCTTCCACCGAAAAAGGACGGATCTGTCTCACCATAAATCTCACTGGACTCTTTTACCTGCGGAAGCATGCATTTCGGAATGTCAAGCTCCTCCAGGATCTCATCATCCCACTCCAGTGTGTTGATATTGAACATCATTGTTCTGGATGCATTGGAATAATCTGTTACATGAACAGCTCCCTTGGTCAGCTTCCAGATCAGCCAGGTCTCCACGGTACCAAACAGAAGCTCTCCCTTCTCTGCTCTTTCGCGGGCACCCTCCACATTATCCAGGATCCATTTTACTTTGGTGGCAGAAAAATACGCGTCAATAACAAGTCCTGTTTTCTGACGGAATTTTTCTTCCAATCCCTTCGCTTTCAGACTGTCACAGTATTCTGAAGTTCTTCTGCACTGCCATACGATGGCATGATAAACCGGCTGTCCCGTATTCTTATCCCAGACAATGGTGGTTTCTCTCTGATTGGTGATACCGATCGCTGCAATATCCTCTGCCGTTGCCTCAATCTGGTTCATAGCCTCTCTGGCAACAGAAAGCTGTGTGGACCAGATCTCACCTGCATCATGCTCTACCCATCCCGGTTTCGGAAAATGCTGGATAAACTCCTTCTGTGCCACACTGCGGATCCTTCCGTTTTCATCAAAAAGAATACAGCGATTACTGGTCGTTCCGGAATCCAGCGCCATAATATATTTTGCCATATAAAAATCCTCCAATACATTTCTTTGCTGCAGATCAATGCCTCTGCAGCCTTACAATTCCCATACCTTTTGATTTGTAGTGGAAACCGCTGCTGCCCCCGCACCCAACGCTCCCATTACATCCTCCTTATCGGAGATCAAACCGCCTGCGATCACAGGCACTTTGCTTGTTTTACATATCTGTTTAAGAATCTTCGGCATCACCCCCGGCAGAACCTCCACTACATCCGGCAGCTGCTCATGCTGATTTCCCAGATTCTCAATATTCTTGATCGCCATGGAATCAATAAGGAAAAAACGCAGAACTGTATACATTCCAAGCTTCTTCGCCCTGTTGATCATGGATGCTTTTGTTGAAATGATCCCGTCTGCATGGATATTTTTGCAAATATAATCCACAGAAACCTCTTTCGAACATAAACCTGTGATCAGGTCTATATGTGCCATCGCGATCTTCCCCGCCTGGTGGATCCGCTCCACAATTCCCCCAATAGAACGGATATCTCCATACAGGATAAAGATCACGGGTAAGCTCTTCTTTGCCCAGACAGTTCTGAAGCCCCTGTTCATCCTTTACAGCCGCTATGATCGGGTTCGCCTCGATCGCGTCCAGAAATTCTTTGTTCATATTCTCTCTTCCTCCGCAATATTCACACAATATCATTCTATCTCCGCGCATTGTTTGAAGATATCATTCTTATTGTATCAGTTTATCGCTTCAAAGACCAGAATTATTTACCATATATATGTTTTAAAAGAAGGGAAGCCCCTATGGACTTCCCTTCTGCAGATACATTATTTCTCAAATGGGAATTTGAACTGTGTAAGTCCGAATTCATCACGAAGTCCGATAAACTCTTTCTGAACTGCCTCTGTCACCGGAACTCCCTTATCCTTACGATACATCCATACATCATATTCCTTCTCGCCTGCTGTGTAGATACGTTCCTGTCCAGGAGCCTTCTCGGAGCCTCTCAGGTCTCTCAGGATATCACCGCATGTTTTCTTGAATGCCTCTGCACCCATAAATGCCTCTGTGTCGATAGCAATAAAGAAATGTCCAAGATGATATGGACGGATCTTTCCTTCCTCATCCTTGCCATCCAGAGCTTTCAGGAAGAGACCGGACTGAAGAGCTGCGGAAAGGATCTCAACAACAGTAGAGTATCCGTATCCCTTATATCCTCCGGTTGTCTCACCAAATCCACCGAGAGGAGCAAGTGCTGCCTGTTGGCTTCTGATCTTCTTAAGGATCTCTGCACTATCTGTAAGCTCCTCTCCTTCTCTGGAAATAACAAGACCCTTAGGAGTATCATGGTTGATACGTGCGTAGTATTCGATCTTGCCATTCTGGATAACAGATGTTGCACAGTCCAGTGTAAACGGGAACGGCTCATCTGTAGGCATACTAAATGTCAGTGGGTTGGTTCCAAGCATATTCTCAACACCAAATGTCGGTGCAACGGATGGTCTTGCGTTGGTACCGCTGATACCGATCATATTCTCCTTTGCTGCGAGGCCTGTCCAATATCCTGCGATTCCATAATGGGAAGAGTTACGGACTGCAACCATACCCATACCGTATTTATGTGCTTTTTCGATACACATGTCCATAGCCTTCTTGCTGGCTACCATTCCCATACCATCGTTAGCATCAAGAACTGCAGTTGTCGGTGTCTCTTTAAGAACATCGATCTTTGTTACAGGATTTAAAATTCCGGATTTGATACGGTCGATATAGATCGGTTTAAAGCGGTTGCAACCATGGCTCTCAATTCCACGTCTGTCACTTTCCAGAAGTACGTCGGAACAAAGTCTCGCATCCTCTGTTGGAACTCCCATTTTCTCAAATACCGCAGTCATAAAATCGTCTGCAAGCTGCCAGGAAATAAAAGGTCTTGTTTCTTTCTCCATTGTAAAAATCCTCCATAATACATTATCCTAAATTATTCACGGAACAGTATCTGAAGCGATAACTGTGCCATGAATCTAAAAATTGATCCATGCAGCCATAACA